>FKKE01000532.1_pt1 | contig 93453 bp, 86 predicted proteins | sample 1106331 | NCBI WGS metagenome assembly FKKE01 (sample SAMEA3931202, study PRJEB13176) | freshwater metagenome | biome: Drinking water system; feature: drinking water; material: freshwater | place: China | collected 2013-02-06 | reverse complement strand
TGAAGGTCTTGCCGGATCCGGTCACGCCGAGCAAAGCCTGGTGCTTCCGGCCCGCTTCGATGCCGGCCACCAGTTTCTCGATGGCTTGGCCTTGATCACCGCAGGGCTTGAAGGGGGCTTCGAGTGTGAATGGCGGCATCGTGCTGACCTTCAAGCGGTCACTGTACCATGCCGAAGGGGAGGCTTCACAGACAACAGGCCGGCTCGCCCATCGGGCGAACCGGCTGTGCGGGCAGATTGATACTAGCGGCCGAACCGTCTCGGCCCGCCGTACGAGGTCCTCTGGTGACCGGCGTGAGCACCGCCTCCACTCGTGTGATGAACCGCATGCGGCGCCTGATGGCCGCGGCGGGACCGACCCTGATGGGAAGGCAGATCCCCCGGCTGCGGCGCCGCCACGCGCGGCATCTCCACCATCGCCGGGAGCGGCAATTTGGTCGTCTGGATTCTCAGTTGGCGGACCAGACGAAGGTATTCCCGTTCCTCCTGCTGGGACAGAATCAAGAACGTGGCACCTTCCTTCTCCGCACGACCAGTACGACCCGATCGGTGCACGTACGAGTTGGGATTCACCGGCAACTCGTAGTGGATGACCTGTGCGACGTCCGGAATATCCAGCCCGCGTGCCGCGACGTCCGTCGCCACAAGCGATTTGAGCCGTCCGGCTCGAAACGCGCCGAGCGTCCGTTCCCGCTGGGCCTGGCTGTGATTGCCCGTGATCGCACCGACCGAGGCGGACTCGCCGCCCAACTTGGCCGCCAGCCGGCGGACCTTGTACTTCTGGTCGCAGAACACCATTGACCGTTCTCCCGCCTTGACCGTCTGCAACAGCGTATGGACCAGTTGCGTCCGGGACTGTTCCGCCTGCACGACGTAATAAGCATGGGTGATCGTCGTCGGACTGCTGACGCCGGGATCGACCGAGATCCGAGACGGATTCCGCTGCATGCTCTGCGCAAGCTGCTGGATCTCAGGAGAAAACGTCGCTGAAAACAGCAGCGTCTGCCGTTCCTTCGGCAACAAACTCAAGATCCGCTGGATGTCCCGGAGAAATCCGCGGTCCAGCATCTGGTCCGCTTCATCCATCACGAGATAGGTCACCGCTCCGAGATGGAGGTGTTTGGATCCGGCCAAATCGAGCAAGCGGCCCGGTGTGCCGACGACCACCATCGGCGGGCGCTGTAACGCCCGATAATGGCGCTCGATCGGCGTCCCACCATAGACCGAGAGCGAAGACACCGCCATCGGCGCGTACTTGCGCAGTTCGGTTTCAATCTGGAGCGCCAACTCCCTGGTCGGAGCCAGAATCAAGAACTGCGGATGCTTCGTGTCGTATCCTGCGCCGGCCGGAGGCCGGCCGCTCTCGACGGATCCAGCGCGCCGGAGCGCTTTCTCGATCAAGGGGATTAAAAATGCGAGCGTCTTCCCGCTTCCTGTTTTGGCTTGCGCCATGATGTCCCGACCGTCCCGCGCCGGCTGAATTGCAGCCTGCTGGATCGGCGTGGGCGTCGTCATCCCGGCCTGTTTCAGGCGCTGGGCAAGGAACGCGGGTAGACTCATCTCATCAAACGTGGACATAGAACTCCTTTACTGTGGATAAACTTCCTGGGACTGCAAGACGGCCGATCAGACGGCCGGGATACGCATCGTAAGGATGGGCAATTCTAGGAAGGGAATAAGCGGGGCCGCCTTGCGGCGACCCCGGTGTGCAATGAACGGCTTGCGTTTAGTGCCGGCCGCCACCGAACCCGCCGCGGCCTCCGCCGCCTGAGCGTGGCTCTTGCGGGCGCGCCTCGTTGACCGTCAACGTGCGGCCGCCCAGTTGGGTACCGTTCAACGCGGTGATCGCGGCTTGTGCCTCCGAATCGCTGGACATTTCCACGAAGCCGAAGCCCCGAGACTGACCAGTGAACTTATCGGTGATGATTCGGGCTGACGCCACTGATCCATGTGCAGCAAAGAGATCACTCAGCTGCTGCTCGGTTGTGGAATACGGCAAACCCCCAACGTAAATCTTCGAACCCATCGGGTTCCTCCTTTGAGAAATTGGTGTTGTCTTGGACTCGAGAAGAGGTGAGGAAGGGATGGGCCGAAGGCGCAAACACGATGGCGACTCAGGTCGACTTCCGATCAGATCCCGGGCACAACCAAAACAACAACCGTCTAGGCCTTGTCACTCTCTACTGCACCACCACCAGGCCTTTCGCAGTGATACACAGGGGTGACTGTACTCTACCACCCCGTCAATTGCAAGCATCGAGGTTATTTGTGCACCGGCCACCGAGGCGCGCTTCATAGGGAGTGGCGGAACATCGCTCTGAGACGAAATAGGAGGATTCCCCTGCAAGGTCTCGAAAACCAAGGATGATTTCCCGTATCAGGGGCGCCTACCGGACCTCCTCAACCCTGACGGGCAACACAGATTGTTCGTGCCGGACCACTCCGCGGTTTTCCCGAAAAGATTTGAGGATGGGGGAATAGACTGGAACGGATGATTCCAGTGGAACGACCGACAAAGACCGGCCGGCCTCACGACTCATTTCTTAAGATCGAGGATTTCCTTCTGCCGGCGATCACGTTCGCTGAGAATCTGCTTCCGCCGCAGCCACCGGTTCCACGTCCACCATTTCAATTTGTCGCGGAAGGTCACGACCGGAGGGCGCGCACTGCCGCCGGGAGCATGCTGGAAATCATACCCCTCATGGCAGTCCCGGTTTTCAAAGAACCGCCTGTAGAGATGATCGTATATGCCTTTGGATGAATTCCCTGACGCCACGTTTCCCTCCTTAACTACGGCTCCCTCAAGTCAGCAACGCTTCCAGTTGACGCGGCTCGGAAACCGGCTGGGAACAGGTTTGCCGTTCACAGACGTAGGCTGCGGGATTTCCATCGAGACCTGTCTTCCCGACAGATAACGGCAATTCCGTTTCTCCGGATCGTCTGGGATCTTCGACCGTCAGTAGAATACGGTTGGGAAGATACCGCTGGTGCACCGTTCGCAGCAGAGCCTCCGTCAGCGGATTCCCGCGTCCGCCCACCACTACGATCTCCTTCGGATGGGAGAGGTACCAATCCAGCGCACACAGCATGCCGGACGCGCCATAAGGATTCTTGTTCATCAGGCTGTGGAACAGCATGAGAATGCGCTCCGCACGGCCATGATAGCGCTCATCCCCCGTGAAAGAGAAGAGTCTCAAGAATGTCCACGCCGCAACGGCGTTCCCGGAAGGCAGAGCACTGTCGGTTCCCGACTTCATCCGCTGAAGAAGCGGTTCATGATCGTGGCTGGTGAAGAAGCAGCCACCGTCGGCGTCGTCCCAAAACGAATTCATGATTTCTTCCGCCACCTCCCGCGCCTGATCCAGATACCAGCGGTGAGAGGTCGCCTCGAAGGCATCGAGCAACGCCGCCGCCAGCCAGGCGGCATCGTCAAGATAGCCGTTCAACCGCCCCCGTCCGCCGGCCACCGTACGATGGACGCGGCCGCCGGCCCTGGCATAATCGACGAGAAACGTGAGGGCCTTCTCGGCCGACGCCAAATAGGCGGGGATCCCGAAGGCATGATAGGCGTCGAGATAGGCCGACGCCATCATCGCGTTCCAACTGGTCAGAATGTTGTCATCCCGATTGGGCTTCACTCGACGTTCACGTGCGGCCAGCAATTTTGCGCGCGCCGGTTTCAACCGCATGTCGAGCTGTTCCTGTACCTCCAGCGTCAGATCCTTCGACCCCAATCGGTGCAGCACGTTTTTCCCCTCGAAGTTGCCGCCCTCCGTGACGCCGTAATGGCGGCAAAACTCCCCGCCCAACTCGGCACCGAGCACCGACGTGATTTCTCCCGGTTCCCACACGAAGAAGGCTCCCTCGCGGCCTTCGCTGTCCGCATCCTGCGCGGCGAAGAATGCGCCGTCCGGATGGGTCAACTCCCGCCGGACATAGTCGAGCGTCTCCTCAACCACCTGACGGAACCGGCTCTCTTTCGTCAGCCGCCACCCATCCAGATAGATCCGCACCAGCTGCGCATTGTCGTACAACATCTTCTCGAAATGCGGGACCATCCATTGCCCGTCGACCGCGTACCGATGAAACCCTCCGCCGAGATGGTCGTAAATCCCCCCTGCCGCCATCACCCGCAGCTGGAAGAGCGCCTGTTGCTGCAATGCATCGTCCTTGGTGCGAGCCGAACAACGCAGCATGACGCTCAGCGGCGGCACGGTGGGAAACTTCGGGCCGTCGCCGAATCCCCCGTGTACCGGATCGAAGAGGTGGGCCAGTTCAGCCGCCGCATTCTCCAGCAATCCGTGGGTCAACGGCTCATCAGTTGATTTCGGCACGCCGACGCGCCGCAGCCCGGCCTTGACCCGTTCCACGTTCTTCACAACCTCGTCGCGATGCTGCTGATACGCCTCCATCACGCCATGCAGGACGTCCGGGAACGAGGGCAAGTTGAACTTTGGAACCGGCGGAAAATACGTCCCGCCGTAGAACGGTTCCTGATCGGGCGTGAGAAACATCGTGAGCGGCCACCCTCCGCCCTTCCCCGTGAATACCTGCACGGATTTCTGGTAGATCTCGTCAAGATCGGGCCGTTCTTCCCGATCGACTTTGATGTTCACAAATTGTTCGTTCATCACCTTGGCAATCTCGGTATTCTCGAAGCATTCATGGGCCATGACATGGCACCAGTGACAGGCGGAGTATCCGATCGAGAGGAGAATCGGCTTATCTTCCTCCTTCGCCCGTGACAAAGCCTCCGGGCCCCATGGGTACCACTCCACGGGATTGTCGGCATGCTGTCTGAGGTAAGGGCTGGACTCGGTGATCAGACGATTGGGAACACGCCCGGTATCCAACTGGTCCATTAAGGCTCCACCGCGCTGCAACGCGCCATAGTACCGTGCCGGTTGGCCTCCTGCAACCGACGCTCCTCAAGCAGTGGCGTCCACCGTGGTATAGTGGAGCGCTCCCGTACCGTTGTCCCTTAGTATTACGATGTCGATGAAGACGGCTTTACTCACACGCGCGCTCTTCGGTTTCGTTCTTTGCACCGTTGCCACTGGCACGGCCGCTTCGCTGGACTCCACGCTCTCCACGGATAACTGGCTTCATTCGGCATTGAACGAGATCTCCACTGAGCGGATGCTCTCGGACATCCGAACGCTTTCGAGTCCCTCGTTTCGCGGACGGCAGACCGGCACTGATCAGGATATGGAATCGGCGACTTTCGTGGCCAATCGATTCAGCACCCTCCGCCTGCACCGTACACTCGCACCCGTTCCGCAGGATGCCACGAATCCCCTCCCCCGATTCGAATGGAAGCAGACTCTTCCTGTCCGGGTCACCACGCTTCCCGATCACACGCTCCTGCGGATCGGGTCCGCAGAGAGCAGGGCATCCTTGCAGGCAGGGCCGGAATTTCTCCCGATTCTTGACTCACCTTCCGTTACAACGGAGGCCCAGATCGTGTTTGTCGGTTACGGGCTCGCCGATCCAAAGCAGAACGTCGACGAGTATGCCGGGGTGGACGTGCGCAACAAAATCGTCCTGTTCCTGCGGGGCAAGCCGGACCGCTTCACCGGTCCGGTCAGCCATGCCGATAAGGAGCGACTCGCCAAACGGTCTGGCGCGATCGCCTATCTCACCGCGACCGGCCCGATCTTGAACCAGTACGAGAAGCGGCGAGGAGTGACGGGGCGCCCGAGCGCATTTTATTCGACGGCGGATCCCGAAGATCAGTTGCCGGGCGCTTGGATCAGTACCGAACTCGCCGAGTCGATACTTCGGGATGGAACAAAAGACAGCCTGCGGCTGCTCGATCTGCAGGAAGAATTGAACCGTTCAGACCGTCCTCAATCTCGGCCCCTTGAGCTCACCGCCCGCATGGAATGGGAAAGCCGGGCGACTATGGGCACGTTATTCAACATCGCCTCAATCATCCGAGGCTATGCACCCAATAATGATGAGACCGTGTTGATCGGGGCACACCGGGACCATTTCGGACAGCAGGCCGGTCTGTTGTTCGCCGGAGCCGATGACAACGCTTCCGGCACCGCGGTCCTCTTGGAAGTCGCCCGCGTCATGGCGTCCTCCACAGTCGCTCCGAAACGATCGGTGCTGTTTCTGTCGTTCAGCGGAGAAGAACAGGGGTTGTTGGGCTCGAAGCTTTACGTGTCCCAGCCGATCGTCCCCTTGCCGAAAACCGTCGCGATGATCAACGTCGATCATGCCGGAATCGGAAACGGGCGGCTGACGGTCGGCGTCACGGGACTTGAGAAGGAGAAAGCCGAGTCAATCGGTCGACTGGCCGGTCTGGCTGATAAGCTCGATCTTTTCGGATTCTTCCCCGGCGGCGACCACGTCCCGTTCAAGGAGGCCGGCGTGCCAACCGTAACGGTCGTCAGCGGAGGAATTCATCCCCATTTCCATCAGCCCACAGACACGGTCGACACGATCAATCCCGAGATCCTCCACTCCACCGCCCGCTACGTCCTGGCGCTCGCATGGCAACTCGCCAATGCACCTTGAGACGGAACGCGATCCCCGAGGGCGGAGTTCACGGAATATCGTCGAGCAACGTCGACTGGATCGGAAGCAGCGGAGGAGTCCTGCGCGGAGGACCGGGGAGCACGAGCGGTGAGCCGACCTGGTTGGCCCCTTGAATCAGCCCGATCGAGAGCTGCGGCCCCAACGTGGTGACTGCCCCGCTCCAGGCCTGGCCGGTCGTCGGATTGCGGAAGCTGAACGATTGGAAGTTGCTGCCGGGGTTGTAGAGGAACCCTTGCGTGCCCTGATTATCGAGATATAGATTGCCCGGCCCCGTCAGATTGAAGAGCGGCGCCACGCCCCCGTCGAACGAACGAACGCTGGACACGGTTTGAGCCTGGACCTGATGAACGACTCCAGGACAGAGGATGAATAGACTGAGCAGACCCGCTGCGCCGACCGAATACCGCATCCCACGAACTCGGTGACAGGCGAACATGAGCTCATTATAGTATGATGCAAAGCCCGCTGTCGACCAAAGGGGGATCTATGTCTAGTCGCATCACCCAAAACCGCTGGCGAACAAGGATGTTAGCGATCATGGGACTTGGTCTGCTGCTGGCGCCGCAACTTGCCGTGGCCTCCGACGACGGGGCCAAGTCCGGGCAGGCCGAGCGCCGCGAAGCCGTTTCCCTCTCCGATGCCGCCATACGAGCCCTCAAGAACAATCTGGATATCAACATCAGTCGTCAGACCAGGGAAAGCCGCTTGACCGACATCGTCGTCGAACAAGCGAAGTTCGATCCGACCCTGAGCGTGAACGGCCAGTACAACCGCACGGTCAACCCGCTCAACCGGCCGGTCTTCGGAGGCACTGGCGGGGCCCTGAACGAGATCACCACCTTCGACCAGCGCAACCATTCCGTGACGGTCGACGCCACCACGAACTTGCTCACCGGCGGCAACGTGGACTTGAACTACAGTCCGGCGCGCTCGAACGTGAACCAGAACGTCGCGACCGGCTTCCTGTTCAATCCCGCCTGGACCGGCGGTCTCGCGCTCACTGTGACCCAGCCGCTGCTGCGCAATGCAGGCGTCGACGTGAACAAGACGTTCATCCTCGTCGCCCAGAACAACGCCACCGTCGAAGAACACGTCTTCCGCGACCGGGTCCTCACCGTCCTCGCGACGGTGGAGCAGACCTATTGGGAGGTCGTGTTCGCCAACGAAAATTTGAAAGTCGCGGAAGCCGCATTGAAGGCTGCGCAGGAACTCCTGGCTAGCAATCGCGCCAAGCAAAGAGCGGGCGTAATGTCGATCGTGGATGTGCTGCAAGCCGAAGCCGCGGTGGCCTCCAGGGTCGAACAGATCCTCGTAGCGGAGAAAGCCATCCGGGATCAGGAGGATCAATTGCGAAGGCTGTTGAATCCCGGCGAGGAGGAGTTGCGGCTCGACGTACGCCTGATGCCGCAAGACCAGCCGGTGGTGGCATTGCAACCGATTAGCCTACAGGAAGCCATCGACATTGCCATCGACAAGCGTCCCGAGATCGTGCAGGCCAAGAAGAACGTTGAAACGAGCGACCTGAATACCAAGTTCGCCAAGAACCAATTGCTGCCGACGCTCTCCCTCCAAGGCACCATGGGCATGGCCGGGCTGGGGAGGGACTACGGCGACTCCGTGAACCGGAACCTCAGCGGGGATTTCTATAACTACGGCGCCGGCCTCGTGCTGAGTTATCCTTTGGGAAACCGCTCGGCCTGGAGCACTTACAGCCGGCGGCAGCTCGAGGGCAAAAATGCCGAGGCTTCACTCGTCAGCGTGCGCCAGCAGATCATCGTGGGTGTGCGAGAGGCCGTGCGACGCGTCCAGACGGATTTCAAACGTATCGAAACGACCCGATCGGCGCGCATCATGGCGGAGAAGCAGCTGCAAGCGGAGCAGGAACGGCTGAAGGTCGGGTTGAGTACGACCCGCTTCGTCCTGGATTTCCAGCGCGATCTGGCCACGGCCCAGGGCAACGAACTCCGCGCTATCGTGGATTACAATAAATCGCTGTCGAACCTCGAGCGCCATAAAGCGACGACGCTGGACCGTTACAATTTACAACTCCAATAGTGGTCCATGCCGACAGCCGAGCCGAGTCTCCACCCAAGGATGACTCAGGATCTTGAACGGGGAGCGGCACTCTCGCTGCTCCCTGTCGTCTCCACCATCTGCTACTACGCTCTTCCCGACTCGATCCAGTCATACAGGCTGGTGCAGTTTGCCCCACAGATCTTGGCGTACCTGAGCCTTACAATCTGGACAGCATGGAACGACGCGGTTCAGGCGAAGCTGGGGTTGCAGGGTGAAAAGTTCATGTCCGGTATGAAACTCGGTCTCGCGACCGGCATCATCCTGGGCTCTGTGAATACCTTCATGATCCTGCGGATCGTTCCTGCCTTGGGGTACGACATCACCTTCCTCCGGGAAACGCCGCACGCCCAAATCCCTGTGTGGATCATGCTTCCGTGGTTCATCTGCGGGATCGCCCTCTTCGTAGAACTGAACTTTCGCGGTTTCCTACTGGGACGGCTCGCGGTTCTCGAATCAAGACGGTGGAGGACAGGGTTCGGCCGACGCTGGTCGCCTCTGGCAGTGCTGTTCAGCGCCCTCGTCTTTGCTTTCGATCCATTCATGACGACCACCTTCAAACATTTGCACTGGATCGCCGTTTGGGACGGGGTCGTGTGGGCGGTCATTTGGGTCCGCTCCAACAACCTTTACGCCACCGTGATCGCCCATGCAATCGAGGTGATCGTCATGTATAGTGCCGTACGATCTGCGCTCAATCCGTAGTCATCGCATGATTCCTTCGTTCTGCAGCTATCTTGTCAACGACTGTTTCGACGATCCGGGCGTTTACGTGGAGGTCCGCTGGTCGAAGCGTGCGTTGCTCTTCGACTTGGGCCGGAACGACGCGCTCGGTCCAACCCGCCTTCTGCGTGCCACCGACATCTTCGTCTCTCACACGCATATGGACCACTTTATCGGCTTCGACGCAGTCGTCCGCGTCGCACTGGGAAGGGGAAAGACACTTCGGCTCTACGGCCCTCCAGGACTGATCGAGAATGTCGACGGAAAGCTGAGCGGATATACCTGGAATCTGGTCGATGGCTATCCGCTCACGATCGAAGTGTATGAGTTTCTCCTCCAAGAGACCAGACATGCTGTCTTCCGCGCCACCGAGGGATTTGTGCGTTCTGAACAGCCCATCCGTCCGCTCTCAGTCGAGAAGGAGACGAGCATCTTTACCGTGCTGGATGAGCCGATGTTTACAGTCAGGGCGACGGCCTTGAACCATCGTATCCCTTCGTTCGCCTATGTCCTGGAAGAACGGTGTCATGTCAACGTCAACAAGCAAAAGCTGCACGAGGCAGGGCTTCCGGTCGGAGGATGGCTGAAGGAGGTTAAGCAATATGTATGGGAGGGGAAGCCTGACGATTTCCGGTTTACCGCGGTCCTGTTCCTGGAGCATCAACGCCGAGAACAGGAGTTCGTGCTCGGCGACGTCAAGCGCGAGTTCCTGACCGTTTCACGAGGGCAAAAGCTGGCCTATGTCGTGGATGCCCGGTATGACCCGGAGAACGAAACCAAGATCGTGGCGCTCGCGAAAAATGCGGACGTGTTCTACTGCGAATCCCCATATTTGGATGGAGACCATGAAAAAGCATGGGATCGCTATCACTTGACCGCCCGACAAGCCGGCATCATGGCACGAAAAGCCCGGGTGCGCGACCTTGTGGTGTTTCATTTCTCGCCACGCTATACAGGACAGGGGGATGCGATTGCGCAGCAGGCGATGGAGGCTTTCCACGGATCTGAGGAGACCTGAACGTGAACGAACTGGTGAAGTACGTCGTCTACTTTATACTCGGAGGAACGATCGTCAGTCTGTCGACCTACCTTGGCTCGCAGGGGCGATCCTTTCTCGCTGCTTTCGCAAGCACCTTTCCCGCCATAACAGGCGCGACCTTCATTCTGATTTACCTGAACGGCGGCAGCGACTCTCTGGTCGGCTACGCGAAAAATCTCCTATGGTTCGTCCCACCGTGGCTGGTCTACGTGAGCGCAATGATTTTGGGTGTGCCCCGGTTGGGATTCTGGCCTGCGACGGCTGTCTCACTCACCCTCTACATGGCCTGTGTCGGATTGGTGAAACTGGCCATTCGGTAAGGTCCGCTGGACAGAAGGAACGAGCGGTGTCGAATGATCGCCGCGGTCGAACAAGAGGAAACCCATGCCCGCTCCCCTACCCGGCAGAGTTCTTTGAGACAACTTCCGATGGAACTGGAGAACGGAGAACGGCTTTGCGGAGAATCAGGCCGCGGAGCCGAAGTGAAGCCGGCTCATCTCGCCCATGGCTGATACCAGCCGGTCGATCGCTTCCGTTACGGTCGCACTGGCCTTGTGGGACGGCCCTTTTCCGCCGGCCCAGATATCGGGCGGGTTCTCGATCTCGCGCACGTTTTTGCAGAACTGGGTCAGCGACTGTTTCCAATACACCTGGTCGTCCCCTTCGTTTAGGAAATGTTCCCTATCGCGCGTGAACGGCTGATCGAACTGCCGAGCGCGCATCTGCCACATCTGTTCCATGGCTTGTTGTCGTTCCGGGCTGAAGTCCATTCCGGCAGCGCGCTCGTTCAACGCCGCGAATAGTCCTCCGATCACCCGCTCGACCTGAGACTCGGGGAACATGCCCACACAGGACTGCACGATCAGATACTTGTGGAACAGAAACACCTCCGCGCTGATACGGGATTCATTGGCTGAGGGATCGTAGGCTCTCGCCAGTTCCTTGAGCGCTTCCCCGGAGGGCCCCTCAAGACTTGAGCCCAACAGGAGGGCCAACTGACGACCGATCTGCAGGTAGTCGGTGGGAACTGAAGACTGGTTCATAGGGGGCGTCATCCTTTACGCCAACGCAGAGAGGGCTTCCCGTGATGTGCCGCGGCGATTCCCGCCTACCGAAAATCGAGCCGCTCTCATCCTCTCATCCGCGAAGACAATCGGAAAGACAATCCACGATTCCTGCCATCGAGCCCGAACCAGAGACACGCCCCCCTCATTGAAGCAGAATCCTCCCCTTGCTAGGATGACCGGTCGTCCTTCCGGAGGAGTCCCTCATTGTTCGACACTATGGAACCAGACCAATCAGCCGGCGACTTGATCGTCGAGGGGGCCAGGCAGAATAACCTCAAGAACGTCTCACTCCGCATCCCCCACAATCAAGTCACCGCCATCACCGGCCTCTCCGGTTCCGGCAAATCCTCGCTCGCCTTCGACACGCTCTTCGCGGAAGGCCAGTGGCGTTACGTCGAATCGCTGTCTACCTACGCCAGGATGTTCCTGGAGAAGGTCGCCCGTCCGGATGTCGACCGGATCCTGAACGTAAGGCCCGCCATCGCCATCGAACAGAAAAACCGAGTTCGGACGGCGCGCTCCACCGTCGGCACCACCACCGAGATCGCCGATCTCCTCCGCCTCCTGTTCGCCAAGATCGGCCATCCCATCTGTCCGGACTGCCACCAGGAAGCCCGTTCATTCCATCCCGATACGGTCGCCGAGGACCTTCTGACTCGATTCCCCGATGCGCGGGCCATGGTGCGCTATCCGATCGCCGCCCCTACGGCGAAGAGCGAGTCCGCTTTCATTCAGTCGTTGTTGACCAAAGGCTTCACCAGATTGAAGGCCGGCGACGATCTACTCGATCTACATGAGCCGCTGGCGACCCGTCTCCACAAACAGCCGTCGCTTCACGTCGTGTTGGACCGCCTCATCATCAGAGCCGACAATCGATCGCGTATCACCGAAGCCATCGAAACCGCATTTCGCGAAGGGGAAGGGCGATGCTCCGTCGAAGTCATCGATCAAGGCGTTCACTCCTACAGCACAAGCTTCCTCTGTCAACGGTGCGGACGGAGGTTCGAGCCGTTGAGACCCATCCTGTTCTCGTTCAACCACCCGCTCGGTGCCTGCCCTGAATGCAAAGGCTTCGGCAACGTGCTGCGCTACGACCCGGAATTGGTGATTCCCGACCACAACAAGTCGCTGGTCCAAGGCGCGATCGCACCCTGGAGCAAACCTGGTACCGACTGGTGGCAGAAACAGATGCTGATGGCGATGAAGCGGCATGGCGCCGATCTCACGGCGCCTTACCGCCTGCTCTCAAAGGAGGTCCAGCAGCTCCTGTGGAACGGCGACAAGAGCTTCGACGGGATCAACGACTTCTTCGAATACTTGGAGGGGAAACGGTACAAACTCCACGTCCGCGTACTGCTCAGCCGATACCGCACTCCCTTCGATTGTCCCGGGTGCCACGGCAGCCGCCTCAAACCTGACGCACTCTTCGTCAAGCTCGCCGGCAGGGACATTCATGAGATTACCAAGCTGACGGTCGAGCGGCTCGCGGACTGGCTCGATCAATTGGCCCTCAGCCCGTTCGAACAGGACATCGCCGCGGATCTCCTGCGCCAGCTCAAGGCCAAGTTGGGGTTCCTCCAACGGGTCGGACTGGGCTACCTCACGATGGCACGGCAAACCAAGACACTCTCCGGCGGCGAAGCCCAGCGCGTCTCATTGGCCAATCAGCTTGGGTCCAGACTGGTCGGCACTCTGTACGTGCTCGATGAACCGACGATCGGGCTCCATGCGAGGGACACGGATCTCTTGGCCGGAATTCTTCGGGATCTCGCCGCAACCGGCAACACGGTCGTCGTCGTCGAACACGACCGCCGGATGATGGAGTCGGCCGATTACCTCGTCGAACTCGGCCCACAGTCCGGCGAAAAGGGGGGCGAGATCGTTTGCGCGGCACCGGCACAGGAGTTCATGCGAGACCATCGCGCGATCACCACCCGCTATCTCAGAGAGGAGGAACGGATCCCCTTGCCGGCCTCGCGGCGATCGGGTAACGGGAAGGTCTTGGTGATCGCCGGAGCCAGCGAGCACAACCTGAAAGACCTCGTCGTGCGCTTCCCCCTCGGCATGCTCATCTGCGTGACCGGCGTGTCCGGCTCCGGCAAGAGCACCTTGGTCGAGGACACTCTCTACCGTGCCCTGGCCAGGGCGTTTCGAGTTGACTCGCTCCCGATGGGACGGTTCACGGCGATCAAGGGGATCGAGCACCTCTCGGGGGTCCGCCTGATCGATCAACAGCCGATCGGCCGGACACCTCGATCGAATCCGGTCACATATCTAAAAGCCTTCGATGAAATCAGGCAACTGTTCGCCTCTGAGCGAGACGCGTTGCGCCGGGGCTTCACTCCCGGCCATTTCTCCTTCAACGCCGCCGGAGGCCGCTGCGAGCAATGCGAAGGTGCCGGCGTTGAAAAACTCGAAATGTATTTCTTCGAGGATATCTACGCCCCCTGCGAGATCTGCGAGGGGAAACGGTTCAAACCGGACGTGCTGGCCATCCGCTACCACGGCAGGACGATCTCCGACGTGCTCGCTATGACCGTGGACGAGGCCCTGCCGTTCTTTACCGGCACACCGAAGCTCCAGGAGCGGTTGCACTTGCTGTCGAGCATCGGACTCGGGTACCTGCGCCTCGGCCAGTCCGCTACCTCGCTATCGGGCGGGGAAGCACAGCGGTTGAAGATCGCAGCGGAATTGACGAACGGAGGCCTGTCCCGCTATGGAACGGCCCCCGTTCCCGGCCGAAGGCGCGACGGGAACAGGCATCCCTCGACGAATTCAAAATGCCGGCTCCCTGGCAGACTCTACATCATGGATGAACCGACCACCGGCCTGCATATGGACGACGTGAAAAAGCTCTTGGCCGTCCTGCATAAACTCGTGAACGCCGGCAATACGCTCGTGGTCGTCGAGCACAATCTCGATGTGATCAAATCGGCTGACTGGATCATCGACCTCGGCCCGGAAGGCGGCGCGGGCGGCGGACAGATCGTGGCAGAAGGCAGGCCGGAACAGATAGCTAAAGTGGATGCATCGCATACCGGGCGGTTTCTCTCCCAGGCACTTACCACTAGCCCCCCATCGCCTTACCTCTCGCCCGTTCACTCCAGGGGCTGATTCGCCTGTTTGGCTGGGGACTCCCCCGAGAGCTTTTTCCGCAAATACTTCTTGCTGAACGTGGTGATGACGAAGGCCAGGCCGATGGCGATGGGGACAAAGATCGCCGAGGCGATGTTGGCATTCTTGAGCCAGCCCATCTCATGCAGCCCTTTGAAGATGTAGCCGGCCAAACCCGCCACATAGTACGCGATGACGATCACCGATAACCCTTCCACCGTATGTTGGAGGATCACCTGGCTCTTGGTCGTCTTATCGACACTTTGAAGCAGTGTCAGGTTCTGTGCTTCAAGAATGAGGTCGACACGCGCCCTGATAATTGAAATGATCCCTTCAAATCCTCCACGTAACGTGTCGATTCGCTTCAGTAATTGCTGATACCCTTCAGACACCCCTGTGATTCCGCTGAGCACGTAATCGGAGACCGGTCTATAGAAATCCAGCGGCCTCTCAGTCAGCGACGATAGCGTGGTATGGACGATCTTGTCGTACGGCACCGACGCGGACAGCTCGAAGTGCAACTTCCCGGCGATGCGGTTGGTCTTCAACAGATCCTGCGTCAGGCTGTTCAACCACCGTTGCAGCGTCTGGGAATCGGCATGCGCGATATGGCCGGTGATGATCTCCCGCTGCTTCAGATGGACCTGCTCAAACTTATAGACCTGATCGATGGCGGCCGAAAAGAGCGGCTTCTGCATCAGAAGCAGGTGGTAATAGGTCTCGATGCGTACGATCGCATCGACAATATCCTTCAAACGCGACGCCTGTACCCGGGTCGGGCCCAGCGTCACCCAATAACGTTCCCGCTCGAACTCGTCATGAGTGAAGCTCGTGACCAAGCTCGTCTGCTCGTCGAGTATCTTGCTCCCGTAGAGGACGGGCCCCGGGAACATCGTTCGCAACTGGTCTCGGGCCGGCAGGGGTTCCGACGACAGGAGGATATCCAGCCGGCAGACTTCCGTTCCGAGCGGCGTCACCGGAAAGGCATAGTTGGGAAAGGTCAATGGCCCGAACGCCACGTTCGGTTTCGTCGTCGAAGGAACGTGCCAGATTTGATAGTTATAGTACTCCGTGTGCGCCTGCCAAACCACGATGAGCCGCTCGCCGTTCTCTGCTTCCTTTACGCCGTATCCGAAGGTCTCGCGCAAGACGGTGGTGTCCGCCGGCACCTTGAAAGAGGACAAGAGCTGCTGAAACTCCGATCGGCTCGCAGCGCGCTGAGTCGGCGGATCCGACATGCGGTACGCCTTGAAGTGTACGTGGGCCGGTGCCCGCAGCCATTCGGCGAGCGGAATGGAAGGCCGCTCGTGCAGTTTCCTCAACAACTGTCCGGTTTCATGATGCGGCGATCCTTCTCGATCCATCTCTATTTGCCTTTCCTATTGAGCGATCCGGTTACAACCCGGGACGTTTGTCGGCCGTAACCATCACATGTAGGTCTCCCTCGGCTCGGCGAACGTCCAATTGCAACGTGTGCCCCGCTTCCACTTGGCAAATCCTCTTGGCGTCCCGCTCGGTCCTCACGGCGCTCAAGGAGGCGCCGTTGCACGCCATAACCCGATCACCGACCTTGAGTCCCGCTTTCTCAGCCGGAAGTCCGCTTCGCAGTTCCCGCACCATATAGAATCGGGCCCCCTTCTCCTCCAGGAGTTCCCAGTTCACGCCGATCCGGCCAGACCCGAGCAGACCGGTCTGCGCCCCGAAGCGGGCCAGCATCCGGTGAATGATAAGGCGCGCGGAGCCTTCCGGATCGTCCGTCAGCGGATCGGTCATATGACCTTCTCCGCTGAACAGGAGGAGACCCGTCTCCACGTCGATCATCCGCAAGGCCAGCGAGACACGATGCATCCGCTCCTGCTCATGGCGTTCCCATTGCTGCACCTCGCCCACGATAATGGCCTGGGCGCCGACCAGCCTGCCGACTTTCAGCACGTTCGCATCGTCCGAGTGCGTCAACTGTATCACTTGCTCTTTCAGGACTTCGTCGAGCTTGGCCCGTTCGACCATGTGCACGTCCAGATCGAGCATGAGTGTGGTCACGATACCGGCCACCCGTGAACCGGTGCCCTGCATCCCGGGCGCGTCTTCGAACAACATCACCGCCATCGTCCGGTACCGATCGATCGTCTCGCGGTCGATCGGTCCGTTGCCCGATACCACCGGCTCAGGTCTGCCCGCGTCTCCCTGTGAGAGCGGTGGCGCACCGTTTGCGGCACAAGCCCGGCGCCGCTGGAGAATAGCGGCAGGAGGCCCCCAGGCGCACAGTTCCTCGTTGACCATGATTACATGCTGGGGATATTCCCGCTGATGCTCGGCGGCGATGTTGGTAAACGGATAAAACAGACAGCCGCCGATCCAGACGGACACCGGACAGAGCGCGAGTTCATAGAGCCATTGCTTGCGGGCAGTGAGCGAATATTCCCAGACGAGCATCCTGCCGTCGTCACGCAGAACACGGTCCGGACGCCCGATTTCCTCTACCACCTGAGCCTTGGTCATCGGGACGGAGAGCTTGTCGAGTTTCGCTTCCGACTTGACGATCGTGTACCCGACGCCGCACCCGGAGAGGAGTCCGCCGGACACCAGGAGCAGGATACTCAACAGGAGCGAGGTCTGTGCCCCTGCAGCAGAAGCCCGACAAGACATGCCGGAGCGTAACATCCCCCGCGACGGTCCCGCAATGTACGGAAAATGACCAGAAACTAATTGAGCGAAGGGTCGGCTGGCATGTCCGCGTAGAGGCGATACTCCTCGCCCAATGCGCTGACGATGTCCGCCCAGACTCTGGCGGGATCTTTCTCGAACACCACGGTGGGATCGGCAGGAATCGTGATCCAGGAGCCCGTCTTCATTTCAGACTCCAGTTGACCAGGCCCCCATCCTGAATAGCCGACGTACGCGCGGAATGCTTCACGGCCGCTTTCGGTGGTGAGAATCTTGTCGACTAATTCCATGTCGCCGCCCAGACAGACACCGTCGAACACATGGTGGGAATTGGCCGGAAGATTTTCGAGCCGATAGAGCAACATAACTTGGTTCGGCTGGACCGGCCCTCCGGAGAAAAGCACGTGCCGCTGGCCCTCAAGCACAGGCACATGCGGGAGCGCCTCTGAAACCGACATGGCCGTGGGACGATTGACCACGACCCCCAGCGCTCCTTCTGTTCCATGTTCACAGAGCAACACGACAGTCTGCCTGAAATTCGGATCGCGGAGGCTGGGCGCCGCGACGAGGAAGATTCCTTTTCCAAGCGGCATCTTCATGAGAAATATCCTATCGCGCCGGATTGGCACACGCAAGCGGCAGTTGCAATGCAGCTATGCGGATGCTTGAGCGGCCTGTTCGGCAAGTCCGCCTCGAGCGACGGTCCGAGATGTATGGTTCGTGATACGTCGAGGATCGGACTGTTCCGGGAACGCAGCCGAGGAGCAGTTTCAGCATCCGCTACTTGTAGAGGGATTCGCGACGGTCCCGCAAAAGGTCGTTATAGCGCGTCACGGATTTGTCACGGGCTTCGGCCGGGTCGATCTCACGGACGCACAATTCCTCCTGGTCGCGTGAAGCCCGATGGAGGATCACGCCTCGCGGCGTCACGATTTCACTGTTCCCGATGTAGGTCAGCCGGTCCTTTCCTCCCCTCGCTTCGTGACCGGTTCGGTTGCAGGTAACCGCGAAGACCCGGTTCTCCAAACAGCGGACCGGCATAGAGTCGGGGCAGTTCGGCAAGACGAGATTTGAAGGATGGCAGATGATCTCGGCTCCTTTCAGCGCAAGTGTCCTGGCGGCTTCCGGATAGTACCAATCGAAGCAGATCATGACCCCGATTCTGGCCTGCCCGATGTCCCACACCAGAAATCCGGTGTCGCCGGGCGTGAAGTACAGCGTCTCCTCGAAGAACAGGTGGCTTTTCCGGTACGAGCCGATCACGCCCTGTGGGCCGACGATGACCGCTGAGTTGAAGCAGGCTGGGCCGGCCCGTTCGGGCAACCCGGCGACGATGATCATCTTCTTCCGTTTGGCGATCTCGCAGAGTCGTTTCGTGGTCGGGCCGTCGGGGATCGGCTCCGCCAAACGGTTCACTTCGTCCTGCGAAACGAACTGATACCCGGTCGCACAGAGTTCCGGCAGCACGATCAGGTCCGCTTCAGCCTCTTCAAGCGCGGCGGTGATCCGTTCGAGATTCTCGTCGACCTTTCCGAACTCGGGATCGTTCTGGTAGTACCCGACGCGCATAGAAACCAGGCCGGCAGTGTGAGGTGAGAGGCTTGGGGCAAAAACAAAGGGCAAGAGGGAACGGGCTCGGAATCTCTCGCCCTTCGCCTCTTGCCCTCGGCTTGTAAGGCTACTTCACTTCAGAGAGATGGGTGACCGCCCCTTCGGCATGTTGCGTGGCGACGTCTGCGTGCCCCGCCTTGCCATGAGCGATCGCCTCCTTCAGATGCTTGATCCCTTCGTCCAAATGCGGGTTCTTCATACCGGCCGCCTGCGCATGTTTGAGAGCTTCTTCCGCATGTTGCGCGACGGCATCGGCGTGGCCCTGTTTACCGTGCGTCACGGCTCCCTTGGCATGCTCGATCGCTTCACTGACGTGCTTGTTGTCCGCCTGCGCGACCAGCGGCAGCCCCAGCAGCGCCGTCGCCGCCAACACGAGCACTCCGCACTGGATGGTCCTGTTCATGGAAGCCTCCTCTCAAAGGTTAGATGCGTCGACGCGACGAAAACGATGAAAGGTCATTCTCCTCGTCAACTTACACAGCGGTTGAAAGGCTGTCAAGAAGGCCGGGCCGGTGCATCGGCTCCGAGGACCTTCTGCAGCCCCTGGAAGTCCTTTTCCACCGGGCAGGCGAAATCCCGGCTCCATTCCCACCACGAGCCGGCATAATTGCGCACCGATTTGAACCCGGACACCTTCAGCACAAAATACAACCAGGCGGACCGGACTCCGCCGGTGCAGTAGCACACGATAGCCTGATCCGGTTTCAATCCCTTATCCTCCAGACCGGCTTGAATCTTGGCCAAGTCCTTGACCGTGGCATCCTTGTTCAAGAACCCGTTCCAGGCTATATGCACCGCGGAAGGAATGTGCCCGGGCCGGGGAATCCCGGAAATTTCCTTCCCCAGATACTCTTCAAGACTTCTGGCGTCCACAATCACCGTGTTCGGATGGGGCTTCTTCACTATTTCCCTCAATTCATCCTTGGTAATCGCCGTGTGCTTCGCCACCTTCACGGTAAAGTTGCCCGGTTTGGGTGTGACTCGGCCGTGCTCAAATGGCCTCCGCTCCTCGATCCATTTCACCCAGCCTCCGTCGAGCACTCGGAGATTGGTGTGGCCGAGATACTCCAACATCCAAAACATGCGGCCTTCGTCCCCCCAGTTGTCGAACGGATTGGAATAGATCACGACCTGGCTGTCGTCATTGATCCCGAGCAGTCGTAGCTTTTGCTGCATTCGTCCCAGATCGGGATCGAGCAACCCTTTTGCAACGGCGGCCGGGTCACTGTAATCGTGCCACGTCGTATGGACGGCGCCGGGGATGTGCCCTCCGAATTCGTACGCAGCCCTCCCCCGAACGTCAATGACGACTAAACCGGGCTGACCCAATCGTTCTTCAAGCGCGGCGGTATCGATAAGTAACGGATGGTTCATGATGTTCCTCTGCTGATCTTTACGGGAATGGACTCCGATTCTGCGCCCGGAACCTTGCAGGCCATCTCCTGTTGCTGGCCCGCTTCGCGGATGGCAGCACCCAATCGGCTCGACAAGGGAAACTCCCGCTCGTACACGAGAAACCGATAGGGATCGTTGCCCGTCAAACCATACTTGGCTTGCAGCATCTCGTGCTGCCCCTCGGTCAGGATATGGTACTGGACCCGCGTTCTGACTTTCAAACCCTCCGCCTTGGCGGGAATCCGATACGCATAGCGGTATTCCCGGCTGGCCAGGGGCATGAGGCGGTTATCGTACAGTTCGACTATAGCCGGTTGCCACATGATCCAGCGTCCCATGGTCGAGGTCTGCTGGTCCAGCACCTTCCCCTGTTCGTCCTCCACGGTGAACTCCACGGTAAAATGCCGGTCCGGGTCTCCGGTCGGAATCTTGTGGCCGGCCCCGGCATTGATGAGCGTGAGCGTGAATTCGACCTCGTCACCCGGTTTTGGTGAGGCCGCATTGGTTTTCACCTGCACCGCTACCGCCCGCTTGACCATATCGGGATCGTGTCCGCCCCTCCAGAGATGCTGTCGCCCCCGCCTGATCGGGCCTTTCGTGGCAATGGGCCGGTCGATCTCGGGCATGTGACAACTCTGGCAGATGAACCCGCGCTCCTTCATGTAGAACTTGCCTTCGTATTCGGCATAGGTTCCACAGGGGCCCACCCGATAGAACTGAACCGGGCCGGAGACGACGTTGTGACACCGATTGCAGACCTGAGTAGTCCGGAAATTCGGGTCCAACTTCGTGGGATGAGGCGCGACGGAGTCGTCGAACGGACCATAAATCACTCCGTCGCGCACATGGCAAGCCGCGCAGGTGATCGACTCTTTTTGATATTCCGGGTCGTAATGAGGATTCGGCTCCTGCGCGGCCTTTTCGACCCGCCCGCGGGGGATGTCTCTGACCAGGGTCGGTTGCTGATTTTCCAGCGGCGTATGGCAGTTCAGACAAACCCAGATGTTGTTGTCTTTTTTCCAGTACGCTTGAAAGAACGGATCTTCGTACGCGTGGGCATGAATGCTCGACTTCCACTCCTCATAGATCTCCCGATGGCATTGTCCGCAAGATTCGGCCTTCAGGCTCGTCAACCCTTCCGGAACTCTTTGGAAGGGAATGGCATGCGCGTATTCATCCCGCAGGCCGAAGATCACGACCGGCTTGATTTCGGTGTAGTAGAGGTACGTCGCGGCGACCACTGCAACCAGGACAATCGCGATGGTTTTCCAGCGCGTCATGCGGCAAGCAACGTCTTGATGTGGGCATCGACCGACGCAGCGAGCGCGGTCAGATTGTAGCCGCCTTCGAGAGAAGACAGGATTCGCCCATTCGCATGCCGCTTGGCAATCCCGGCCACGATCTCCGTCAGATCTGTATAGCCTGATTCGGTCAATCCCATGCTGGCCAACGGATCGTCCCGATGGGCGTCGAAGCCGGCCGAGATGATCACGAATTCCGGCTGGAATTCATCTGCCGCCGGCACCAGGGCCTTCAAAAATATAGCGTGGTACTCTTCATCGCCCTCGCCTGCTTCCATCGGGACGTTGATCGTAAATCCTTCACCCGCCCCCTTGCCCCGTTCCGTCGCGCGGCCGGTGCCGGGATAGTGCGGATACTGGTGGGTGCTGAAAAACAGAATCGACGGATCGTCTTCGAAACTATGTTGCGTGCCGTTCCCATGGTGGACATCCCAATCAACGATCAGGACTCGCTTAAGCCCGTACCGCTTCTGCACATAGCGCGCGGCGATCGCGACGTTGTTGAAGAGACAGAAGCCCATCGCTCGGCCTGCTTCGGCATGGTGGCCGGGAGGACGGACCGCGCAGAAGACATGGTCCACCTGCTTGTGCATGATCGCATCGCAACCGGCCAGTGCACCGCCTGCCGCCAGATAGGCGGCCTGCAAGGACCCAGGCGACATGGAGGTATCGGGATCGAGAGAGACTCTTCCGCTCGCCGGCGCATGTTGCTTCAACGCAGCCACATATTCAGGCCTATGGACCTGCGTGATCCATTCATCCTCGGCCTTGCGCGGTTCGATCTTCGTCAGCTGAGCCGCCGTGCCGCTCTGCTCCAACCGCTGCAGAATCGCACGGAGGCGATTAGGCGACTCAGGATGCCCTACCCCCATATCGTGCTCGAGATAGGCTGGATGTGAAACGAGGCCGGTTTTGCCCATGGCAAGAGCAGGGTATCATGCTCGAAAGCGCATAGACAACGCGCCGTTGTCACTGTTATCGTCTGGACTCACCACCTGGAGATGCCTATGCCGAATCCACGAATCGAGCCATTGAAGAAAGTGTTGACCATTGACCCGAACGACGACGTCGCCTGGTTCGGCTTGGGGAAAGCCTACATGGATGATGGGAATTTCGAGGAAGCGGCCAAGGCCCTGCAACAATGCATCACGGTGAAGCCCACCTACTCAGCGGCCTACTTTGCCCTTGCCCAATCGCTACAGAAGTTGAGCCGACTCGAGGAATGCCGCAGCGTCTGCGCAACCGGCATCGAAGTCTCCACCAAAAACGGCGACGCGATGGTGACGAAGAACCTGGAACTGCTGAAGAGCGCGTTGCCGGGCTGATCAAGTCAGAGGGCCCGCTTAAAGAGATCATCGACCGGCTCTGGGAGACGTGTCGTTGCTCCCGGATTCTGAATCAAGATGCGCACGCGAGGCAGAATCTTCTCGCGCCTTGGCCGCTCGACGACCTCGACGTTGGCCAATCTGGTCCCCGCCTTCGAGGGCAGCGGTTCCACGTCCCAAAGCGAAATCATCACCGCGCTGATCGCGCGAAGCCCCGTCAGCAGGACCGTCACGGAGCCGGCAAGCGCCTTGAGATCCACCCAGATCGCATCCGGCCTGGCCGTCCGCTCGCCTCGTAGGTCCGCCCGCGGAATCGAGATACTCAAGACGACCGGATCGCAATAGTCCGCCAGTTGCCGGGCTTTCTGTCTGATGCGCGCCAAAATCCGATGAAGCAAGATCACCCCACGGTCCTCCTCGCTCCCGAGGGCTTCGTCGTGAGACAGCCACCGCAAGGGTAACTGCCTGCGTTCAGCCGAACCCACCATGGCCGTGACTTCGACAAAGAACCGCTCGCGCCCCAGCCGGCATTCGAGATCCGCCGTTCTTGCCTGAGATTCCGGCAAGAAGGTGACGCGCACGCCAGCCCTGATCAGTTGCGTCGCGAGCTCCAGTTCGGCAAGCGCAGATTCCCGTACCCCGTAGTCGCGGTGATTAAGTCGGCGAACGAGCCGGCCGAGACGGAGATGACTGGATTGATCGGCACAGTGACGGTGTAGACTCGCCCAGCGTTCCTCCACCTCGCGCGACAACCCTTCCTCTTCGCGCTTCCATGATGGAACCGGCTGGCGGTGGCCCTCACGAAGATGAGACAGGAGCCGGAACGTTTTGCGTGGTCGAAATCTCGCCATGACTCATTCCTGGTCCTCGTTCTCCTTGGCGGACAGCCCGAGCGCTTCCGGCTGCCGCTTCACAACCTCCTCATACATCTCGTCCAGCCAGCGCCCTGCGCAACCCAGGATCTCCCGGACGAGCGGTTCCGGATGCCCCGTCCGCTTGATCGTCCACTGCGACACGTATTCGAACAACGCCTCCCGCTCGAATCGCCGGCTGGATTGGGCGGCCAGTTGGGCAAGTTCCCCTAACCCTGTCCGGAGAATCTCGGCCACCGTATCCCGCCCGTATGAGGTGCTTGCAGTCACGTATTGCGCCGCCCTGTTGATTTCTTGTTCCGTCATGGTTGGTTTCTTTGATCGAGATTGTCACACCCTGTTCAGACCCTGTCAATCCGGCCCGCTTCATCCCGTCCCGGCGATTTTCTTCATCATCATGAACGGCCGTGATGGTATGATCGCTCCGTTTCGTTTCCGTACATTCGAAGGAGAACATCTATGGCCCGAACATCGGAATCATTGCACAAGCGATCAACCGCTACCTGGCCAGACCGGTGGGATCTGACCCACCTGGTCGACAATCCGGTCGCACAGCTTGATCGGCATCTCTCGGCACTTGAAGCCCAGGTGACGCAAATCGAAGCCGCGAGGCCTAGCCTCTCGCCGTCCATGTCCGCCAAGGACTTCCAATCGGTCCTGAAGCTGAGCGAGTCGGTTGCCCAGGGTTCGTCGCGGCTCGGCGCCTATTCGTATCTCTGGTTTTCCGAGGATACGAAAGATGCAAAGGCCCGTTCGTTCAAATCACACGTTGAAGAGCAGTTGACCGCTTTACAGAATCGCCTGTTGTTTTTTGATCTCTGGTGGCAAGGAGTCGACGAGGCCGACGCCACCCGACTCAAGGACGGCACCGGTAGTCTGCGCTACCACTTGGACACGATCAGACGCTACAAACCCCACACGCTGTCGGAGCCGGAAGAAAAGATCATCAACGTGAAGAACGTCACCGGCCGGAGCGCCGTCCATACGTTCTACGACCTCGTCACCAACGCGTTTACGTTCACGGTGAAGGCGGGTGGGAGAACGAAAACCGTGAATCGCGAAGGCCTGATGACCTATGTCCGCAGCCCCAAGGCCTCCGTGCGGCAGGCCGCCTACCAGGAACTCTATCGGGTCTTTTCAGGTCAGCGTGACCTGCTCGGAGAAATCTACAAGACTCTCGTGAACGACTGGAAGTCGGAGAACCTCTCTCTCCGACATTATACTTCCCCGATCGCCACGCGAAACCTGGGAAACGACGTCCCGGACCGGGCCGTCGAGGTCCTACTGGAGACCTGTGCGAAGAACGCCGACATTTTTCAAGCTTACTTCAAGCTCAAGGCCAGGATTTGCAAGATCAAGCCGATGAATCGATACCATTTATATACGCCGCATCCCACGGAAGCGAAGAAGTATCGCTATCCGGATGCGGTCAAGATGGTGATCGACGCCTATCGGGGATTTTCGCCGCAGCTTGCCGACCTCGCCCAGCGGGTCTTTATGGAACGGCACATCGATGCGCCCACGAGGCCTGGCAAGCTCGGCGGCGCATATTGCTATAGCGTTGTGCCGGGCATGACGCCCTATGTACTGCTGAACTATACGGGGGATGCCCGTGACATTGCCACGATGGCCCACGAACTGGGCCATGCCGTCCACGGAATGCTGGCCGCGCACCATTCCATCTTTACCTTTCACTCGACACTTCCGTTGGCAGAAACCGCGTCGGTCTTCGGAGAACGCATTCTCTCCGATGCCCTCATGAGCCAGGAGTCGGACAGGAAGGTCCGCCAGGGGCTCCTGCTCACTCAACTTGACGATATTTACGCCACCGTCATCCGGCAAGCCTACTTCGTCCGGTTCGAACAGACCGCCCATCGAATGATTGCGGAAGGGGCCACGGGGGACCAACTTGCGGCAACCTATCTCGGGGAATTGCGCCAGCAGTTCGGAAAATCCGTCGCTGTGCCGGACGAGTTCCGCTGGGAATGGCTGACCATCCCTCATATCTTTGCGAGCCCTTTCTATTGCTATGCTTACAGCTTCGGCAATCTCCTCGTGCTGGCCTTGTACCGCAAGTATCAGTCGGAAGGTGTATCGTTCGTCCCCAAGTATCTCGACCTACTCGCCACCGGCGGATCGGCTGCTCCCGCCGACATTCTTGGCCGAATGGGAGTCGACATGACCTCCGAGACTTTCTGGCAGTCAGGCTTCGATGCCATCCGAAGCATGGTCGCCCAGCTGGAACGCACGATGGACTGAGAGGCCGGTCCGGGATTCGTTGGCAGGAGCGGATTTCCCGATGGTTGACAGCGTCCGGGCCATGTGGCATACTGAGAATGCTTCTCATAATCGTTCCTGGTTCATGCGACAGAGGGGCGCCATGTATCTCTGCCTGTGTAAGGGAATCACGGAATCGGACGTTCGCGAAGCCGGCCGCGCCGGGATCGTGATGCCCTGCCAATTGAAAGCCAAGTTCGGATTGAAAGACGCCGGGTGTTGCGGCCGCTGCTCAAAGAACATCCGCGAGTTCGTGGAGATCGCAGCCAGCGAACATCGCGTCCCCGCTCAGGACACCGTTCAAACCCAGTAATTTTCTCAACGGAACGAAGCAATCTTCCGTGGCGTCCCCCATCGAGGGCGCCCACTTTGCCTGCCCGATCCCTAAAAAAGAAAGTGAGGAGGATTAGTTGGAGGGCCCGTGCTTGACCATGGCCGTCACTTCGGCCACGCGTCGGCCGAGTTCTTTTGCATCGGACAATTCTTGATTGTCGATGCCGGGACTGTCGCCTTCCGTCGTGGCGGAGGCGCCGAATGCGCCGCCACCGCTGACCACGATCATTTGATTGCCGAGCATCGCGGCCAGAATCGTCAGCATCGTGACTTCTTTGCCGCTCGAGACCTGACCCGCCGTGGCAAAGGCTGCTCCGACCTTGTTTCTCATCTTGAATTCAGGAAAGACGCCGAACTTGAATTGCCAGTTGTCGAAGAAGCTTTTGACTTCTCCGGACATGTTGGACCAGTACACGGGTGAACCCACGATAAGGCCGTCGGAAGTGAACAGATCTTCAGCCGTCACCTGCCCGACCCGCTTGATGACCACCGTGGTACCTGGCAGGCTTTTCGCCCCTTCGGCCACGGCTTCCGCCATCCGTTCGGTATTGCCGGACAAGGAATGGTAGGCGACAAGGACCTTGATCGAGAGAACGGAGGCTTCTTCAGAGAAGGCGGACTGGGCTGCCAGGGTCAATACCGAGAGAAACAGGACCCCTCGAAGAGTTGACCGGATCATGAGAGAAACCTGGGCGGAGATGGGCGATAACCGGCGACCATCGCGATCGACTAACGACGAAATACTTCCTCTTCCATGCGTTCTTCAACCGACACGTCCGTGAGCGCGCCACGATAGTCGCACTTGTGGCAACGAACCCTCCAGGACTCGATCCATTTTTCCTGGATATATGACTGGCGGCACTTGGGGCACACGAATACGCCCTTGACGTAATGGACTTTCCGGACTTCCTTCATACAAGCCTCCTCGCTAGTGCTGTTCGAGGATCGCACAGGGAAGCCCGGGATTTCAAGGCACGCCGGCGGCTCCTTCCGGTTGACTCCGACCGTCCCCACCGATAGGATGCCGCTATTCCATGCTTCGCCTCATTCTCGTCGTTGTCATTACCCTTGCATCTCTGCCGATCCTCTCATCTGCCGGAGACGGCATGGTGCGAATCGCGTTGCCGGGCGGGACGGTCATTCATGCCGAGATCGCCGATACCCCGAGAAAACGGGCCGAAGGCTTGATGTACCGCGAGCACCTGGCGAAGGGCCGTGGGATGCTGTTCACGTTCCAGCAAGCCCAGCCTTGGACCTTCTGGATGAAAAACACCAAGATCTCGCTGGACATCATCTGGATGAACGAAAAGAAGGAGGTCATCCATATCGCCGCCAACGTACCGATCTGCACGAGAACGGACGACAGTTGTCCGCAGTATCAGCCCAACGATCCCGCGCTCTATGTATTGGAACTCGGCGGCGGCGAAGCCGAGCGCCTCAAGTTGGAGAGAGGATCAAAGCTTCGGTTTGCGACTCCGTAATCCCCTCAGCGTTTCACCCTGCCCCACAGATAGTTCTGGATCCGCTCGACGATGGACTTTTGTTGGGGCGCAAGCCCCCGGTTGGCATACTCCCGGCTTAACTCATCCTGAGCCGCCTGTGTGACAGACAGACGACGAGCCATGATTGCCCCGATCTTTTCGACCAATGTCTTGTCTTCCTGCAGCACCTTCTTGATCGCCTTATGGCCGACAGCCAACACTTCCAAATCGGTCAGCGCTGCGACGCTGGCCAACCGCCGTTCTCCGGTTAACAGAGACATCTCTCCGAAGTACTGTCCCGGTTCGAGTGTGCCCACTTGTTTCTTGAGTCCCTCGTGCTGCAGGCTGACTTCGGCTCTCCCATCGAGGATCACATAGAGATCTTCGCCTTCGTCTCCTTGCCGCACGATCCGTTCGCCCTGGAGATATTTCTGAACGGTCGAGTTTCCGGCAAGCTGGGCCAACTGTTCGAAAGATAGGCAGGAGAACAACTCGATCGCCCCCAGACGACCGGCCAGTTGCTCGTTGCTCGATTCAGACTCCGACGGACTGGCGAGAAAGGGGTCACGGTGGACCACCCGTTGCGGGAATGGAATCTCAATGCCCTGTCTGTGAAACGCATTCCACACGTACGCACGGACTTGGCTCTCTATACGAGCATGCCGCGCATAGTCCTCGATGGAAAATATCAGTCGATATTGAATCCCGGACTCCTTGAAATCCGAGACTAGCGCGCCCGGTGGGGGAGTTGCAGCTACTCCCTCAACCGCCATAGCCGCCTCGACAAGCACCGGTATCACCTGAGTGGGCGGCACACGATAAGCTGCATCCACGTCGATCCAGCAACTGTGGGTTCTCGTTGGACGGCTGTAATTAACGATGCCGGCCTGGATGACGTTGTCATTCGGCAGAATGACGTAATCATGTTCGCGGGTTGCCAGGGTGACGTGCTCCATCCCGATGTGCGTCACGCATCCTTCTTTGTCGAGCGTGGAAATCCAATCACCTACCTTGATCATCTTTCCCAAGGCCAGACCCGCAAAAAAACGGGCCAAGGTGTCCTTCAGTGCGACGCCGATCACGGCAGTCGCCACGGTCGGAAGGGCGACCAGCGCAACGACGTTGATGTCGAGCACCAACCGAAGGATGATCAGACCCGCGACGACGATTCCTGCCGCCGCGATCATTGCTCGCAGCGCATCGGGCATATGCCGCCCCTGGCGCGCGATCATGAGTTCTCCGACCACGCAAGCTTCGAGGGCTACGATGAGAAAAGCCGCCAGGCTCAGATAGGCTGCAGCGGTCACCCAGGACAATGCATCCGGAGAAACCGTTACGACCTCCTCGCTCCTTACGACTAGCCAGCCGATCCCCACGACCAGCGCGCCGATCGCCGATCCCACCGCCGCCATCGACACGGCCTGGCCGCGTCGAAACGCGACATATGCCAACCCGGCCAGAATCGACAGCACGCCGATGACGAGCGTCAGGATTTCACCGATGAGCAGGCCGGTCTTCATAGGGTCGGAAGAGAGGAGAGCATGTTCACTGCAGATGCCATCGGCTGGCTACGACCGCTCCTGCCACGCTCGAACGCGGCGGGCCGTAATTACGCCGTCGACCCGTTCGATGGCTTTCAAGACCTGATCGAGATGCTGAGTCCCCGAGATTTCGACGATGAAATCGAGGACTGCCTTGCGGTCTTCCCTCGTGGTGATTTCCGCACGGCTGATGTTTGCATGGCATTCGGCGATGGCGGAGGACACATTCGCCAGCACGCCGGTCTTGTCCTCCGCCATCACGGATACCTTCACCGCATGTGTCCCAGGTGTGGCGGTGTCCCATTCCACCTCCACGAGCCGCTCGCGGTCGTAGTCCAGCGCCTCGAGGTTGGGGCAATCGACCGCATGGATCGTCAATCCACGCCCGCGGGTGATGTAGCCGAGGATGCGGTCTCCCGGAACCGGATTGCAGCAACGGGACAGCTGCATCAGCAGATCGCGGGCGCCTTTGACCTTGACTCCCTTGTCGTCGGGCTTTCCGGCAACAGCCTTCGGCGCCGCTCCCTTTTCCTGCGGTGGCGGGGTGGGTCCCGGTGGAGGGCCAGAAAGTTTACCGATCACCTCGGCGGCGGGCAGGTGTCCGAACCCTACCGCCGCGGTAAGCTCATCCGTGCTGTCGTAGCCGGATTGTTTAGCCACCTCCGCGAGTTCTCCGGACTTGAGCATCTGCGCCGGAGGCATGCCATGACGGCGGAATTCCGACTCCAACAACCGACGGCCGATCTCAATGCTGCGATTCTGCTCCTCAATCTTGATCCAGTGCTTGATCTTCGTCTTGGCCCTCGATGTCCTGATGAACTTGAGCCAGTCTTTGTGCGGCGTCTGCGTCGGAGAGGTCAGAATTTCGACCGTATCCCCGCTCGCCAGCTGGTGCTTGAGCGGAACGATCTTGCCGTTCACCTTCGCGCCGACGCAGTGGTCGCCGACCTCGGTATGGATTGCATAGGCGAAATCCACGGGGGTGGAGCCTTTCGGCAGTTCCTTGACGATACCCTTCGGCGTGAACACATAGACCACGTCGTGAAAGAGATCCAGCTTCACGGAATCCATAAACTGCCGATTGTCTGTCAGGTCCTTCTGCCACTCGACGAACTGATGCAGCCACCCGAACGCTTTGCTGTCCCGGTCTGCCACCCGCCCCGCTTCCTTGTATTTCCAATGAGCGGCAATCCCGTACTCGGCGACGCGGTGCATGTCTTCCGTCCGGATCTGAAATTCGACGTGCTCCCCTTTCGGTCCGACGACGGTGGTATGGAGCGACTGGTACAAATTCGACTTGGGAATCGCGATGTAGTCCTTGAAACGACCAGGCACCGGTCGCCACAGCGAGTGGATCACGCCGACCAGGGCATAGCAGTTCATTTTCGTGTCGGTCACGATCCGGAGGGCCGTCAGGTCGTACACCTCCTCGAAGCTGATCGACTGCTTGTTCATTTTCTGATAAATACCGTACAGATGCTTCGGTCTGCCGTAGACCTGGCCGGTCAGTCCGTTCTCTCTCATCGCTTGGTTGACCAGTTGGATGACCTCCTGAATGTACTGCTGACGGTCTTCATCGCGTTTCGCTACACGAACGCGTAACGTCTCGTAGACGTCCGGTTTGAGGTGCTTCAGGCAGAGGTCCTCAAGCTCGTTCTTGATCCAGCCGATCCCGAGCCGGTTGGCCAGCGGAGCGTAGATCTCGAGAGTCTCTTGGGCAATCGCCTCCCGCTTCGACAGGCCGAGATGTTCTAGCGTTCTCATGTTGTGTAGGCGGTCGGCCAGCTTGATGAGGACGACCCGGATATCGTCCGCCATCGAGAGTACCATCTTGCGAAAATTTTCTGCCTGTTTCTCTTCGTAGCTCTTAAAGGTGATCTTGCCGATCTTGGTGACGCCGTCGACCAGATGGACGACGTCCTTCCCGAACTCCCGTTCCAGCTGTTCGGGCGTCGCTACGGTATCCTCAAGTGTGTCGTGCAGGAGTCCCGCCACTATCGCCGTGACGTCCGTCTTGAGGGACGTCAGCACACCGGCTACGGCGATGGGGTGTTGCAGGTAGGGTTCGCCGGACCGGCGGACCTGGCCTTCGTGAGCTTTCGCTGAGAACTCGTAGGCCTTGCGTACGACGCCGAGGTCGGCGTCGACATTGTAGCTCTTGACCCGATCCAGAAGTTGATCGAGATCGGTGACGGTCTCGTACACCATGGCTTACTCGCTTCCGCTGGGCCGGACATCGCGAATGCGCAACTGAATTCGGTCGTACCCGTTCCAGTGGTTCAATTCCGGGATGAACGCCAGATCGACCGGCGTACGCGCCGGGATCCCCCGATCGACGAGCGATTTCATGCCGAATCCGATACTGTCAAAGGGAACCGACCGGCCCTGCCGAACCGTCATTTTCAAATGTTTCTCGCCAACGGTTCGCGAGTCCATCACTTCCAACCCCTTCACAGCGAAAGTCGGTTCTGGATTGCCCGCGCCGAACGGATGCAGCGTGCCGATCTCATGGATCAGCTTCGTCGTCACCTCGGATAATTGTACCTCGGCATCGACATGCAGCGTCGGCACCGACCTCATCCCCATCGCCCAGCCGGCAACGACCGAGGCAAATCGTTCTCGAAACTCCTCGAGCCGCGATTCGCGCACGGTTACACCGGCCGCGCTCGGGTGCCCACCAAACGCGTCGACCAAATCACGGCAGGCAGCCAAGCCTTGATAGAGATCGAAATCGCCGACCGTCCGCGCCGACCCTTTCCCGATCCCCTGTTCGTCAATCGCGATCACGATGGCCGGTCGATGGAACCGGTCGACGAGCCGCGCCGCCGCAATCCCGACGACCCCGACGTGCCATCTGCGGGACGCCAACACCAGGGCCGCCGACTTGTCCTGCCCCTTCGCCGCCTCGACCGCTTCCGACATCAGATCTGCTTCGAGCTTCTGCCGTTCGCGGTTCAACTGCTCCAACCGCTCGGCCAGGCGCTGCGCCTCGGCCGCTGACTCGGTTGTCAGCAACTGGACCCCGAGTAGCGCGTGATCGAGCCGGCCTGCCGCATTGAGTCTCGGCGCTAACTTGAAGGCGATCGTCTCCGCCGTACACTCGCGCGTGACACCGGCCACCTGCTTCAACGCCCGTAATCCGCAACGGGATCCGCGCGAAAGTTGCGCCAAGCCCTCGCGGACAAACCCGCGATTTTCGTCTTGCAGCGGGACGACGTCGGCGATCGTCGCCAACGCGACCAAATCGAGCAGGGAATCGAGCGGAACTCCGCCTTCGCCATGGCGCATCTCATAGGCCCGGGCCACTTTATAGGCCAATCCGGCCGAACAGAGCCCACGGAACGGATACCGCGCTCCCGCACGATGGGGATTCAACACGGCGACAGCCGGAGGCATCAGTTCGTCGGTCTGGTGGTGGTCGGTCACGACCACGTCCATCCCGAGCTGATTGGCCAGCGAAATTTCGCGATGAGACGTGGTCCCGCAATCGGAGGTGACAAGTAGAGACACTCCTTCGTCGTGCAATCGCTGCACCGCGCCCGAGTTCAGCCCATACCCTTCGCGCTTCCGATGCGGTACGTAAGCCCGAACGTTCGCGCCCAAAGCGCCGAAATATGACAGGTACACGCTGGTGGCCGACATGCCATCTACGTCGTAATCGCCGTAGAAACAGATCGGCTCGCGAGCCGCCACCGCGCGATGCAGCCGCTCGACGGCCTGCTCCATGTCGGGAATCAAGAAGGGATCGTGAGGAATCTGGTGGGACAACCAGGAGGAGGCTTCTTCCGGTGTCGTCACACCGCGCGCTACCAGCAGCGAGGCCGTCGCCGAGGAAATCGAAAGAGCCTCGGCCAGAGCGGCCCGATTGATCGGATCGATGTTTCGGAAGACCCAGAGCTTGGACTGCATGACCCCTCCAAGGAGCTGAGCCTCAAAACTACGTAACTGGCTGAGAATTAAAGGGATAGTATAGGGTCACCCGGGCTTTGTCAAACCGGGACGATCGGGTCGAGAACGGTTGAAGCGGGAACGATCGCGAAGGAGACCGGATGGGGGGGAGCTATTCTCCCCCTTTTTGCACGTAGTTCTTCACGAACTCTTCGGCGTTTTTTTCGAGGACGTCGTCGATCTCATCAACAAGCTTGTCGATGTCTTCTTTCAGCTTCTTCCCGGTTTCGACGACCTTGGGGTTGGCCTTGACTTCTTCTTTGCCCTGCGGCTCGCGTCTCGGCTCCTGCTTCCGCTCTTGCTTTTCCATTCGAGCACCTCCCGGGAATCTGGGGAACTCTCGCGATCAGCCGACGACTTGGCCGATACGTTCACCATACTCCACGGCAGCGAAATGCGTCAAGATAAGGTCGGAAACGAGAAGCGCCGTTCCAGAAGCAACCTGCTGCCGGAACGGCGCGAGCAACAACCCTGTTCTTGCCTATCGGACGATGAGCGAGACGATCAATAGTGCCACGATGTTGATGACTTTGATCATGGGATTCACCGCCGGACCGGCTGTGTCTTTGTACGGATCGCCGACCGTATCGCCTGTCACCGCCGCCTTGTGCGTATCGGTGCCTTTCTTACCTTGTTCTTCGATGTACTTCTTCGCATTGTCCCAGGCGCCGCCGCCGCTCGTCATCGAAATAGCGACGAAAAGACCTGTGACGATGCTGCCCACCAGCACACCGCCAAGCGCCTGCGGCCCGAGGATCAATCCGACGATGATCGGCGACGCGACCGGAATCAAGCCGGGGATCATCATCTTCTGAATCGCCGCCTGCGTCACGATGTCGACGCAGGTACCGTATTCCGGCTTCCCCGTCCCTTCCATAATGCCCTTAATCGTCCGGAACTGCCGCCGCACTTCCTCCACAATCAGCCCCCCGGCCTGTCCGACCGCTTTCATACAGAGCGCGCCGAATATGAACGGCAGCATGCCGCCGATGAACAACCCGACCAAGACCTTCGGATTCGACAAATCGAACGCCGCCAGACTCGCGTTATGTGCCGCGACTTCGCGGGAATATTCGGCGAACAATACCACTGCCGCCAAACCGGCCGAGCCGATCGCATACCCCTTGGTCACCGCCTTGGTCGTATTGCCGACCGCATCCAACGGATCGGTGATGTCGCGCACCGCTTTGCCCAGATGGGACATCTCGGCGATCCCGCCCGCGTTGTCGGTGATCGGGCCGAACGCATCGATGGCCACGACAATTCCCGCCATGGACAACATCGATACCGCCGCCACCGCCACACCGTACAACCCGCCAAACTCCGCCCCGCCGCAAATCCAAAAACTGCCCAGGATCGCCGCGGCAATCACCACCACCGGCGCCGCCGTCGACTGCATACCGACCGCCAGTCCCGCAATGATGTTCGTCGCATGGCCGGTTTCGCTGGCCTTGGCGATGTACTTCACCGGCTCGTAGCTTTTGGAAGTGTAGTAATCCGTGATGAACACCAACGCCAGAGTCACGATCAACCCGAGCAGCGCCGCGACATAATAGCTCATGCCGCTCACCCCGCCGACCCCGTCCATGATCTTGGACGTAATGGGGAAGAAGGCGACAGCAGCGATGCCGCCGGCCACGAAGAGGCCCTTGTAAAGGGCCGGCATGATCTCACCGCCCGGACTGACCTTCACAAACAGGATCCCGATGATCGTGGCAAAAATCGTCACACCACCGAGCGCCAGCGGATAGAGGATCGGCGCGTTCTGGCCTTTGAACATCGTGAAGGCCAGCACCATCGCCGCCACCGTCGTGACGGCGTAGGTCTCGAATAGGTCCGCTGCCATGCCTGCGCAGTCACCGACATTGTCGCCGACATTGTCTGCGATGACCGCGGGATTGCGCGGATCGTCCTCTGGAATCCCTGCTTCGACCTTCCCGACCAGATCCGCCCCGACATCCGCGGCTTTCGTGTAAATCCCGCCGCCGACCCGCGCGAATACCGAGATCAAACTGCCGCCGAACCCGAGGCTGAGCAACGCGTGAATCGCTTTCTCCTGCCCCGCGATCGATTGGGCGATCACGTAAAACCCGGTGATGGCGAGCAGGCCCAAACCGATCAGCAACAGACCCGTCACCGCACCGCCGCGGAAGGCCACCGTCAAGGCCGCGTTCATACCTTCATGCGCCGCCTGCGCCGTCCGGACGTTCGCGCGCACTGCGATGATCATGCCGACATAGCCCGCAATCGCCGACGCCCCGGCGCCGACGAGGAAACCGACCGCCGTCAGAATGCCGAACTTGTCCGAGACTGTCCCGGCTGCCGCGAGCACCACGAAGAGTACAGCCGCCACGAGGCCGACCGTTCTGTACTGGCGATTCATGTAGGCGCTGGCGCCTTCTTGAATGGCTTTTGAAATTTCCTGCATCTTCGCGTTGCCGGCGTTCAACTTGAACACCCACATCGCGAGGTACAACCCATAGGCGATGCCCGCCACCGCCGCCACGAATGCAAAGGTAATTATCGCTGAGTCGCTCACTGGATGCCCTCCTGGTGGTTAAACGAGTGTCTTATGTCACACGGTTCCCAGAGGCTTCAACCCATCAGAAGTACGTGAGCCGAGTGGGGAAACCGCGGGATGGTGCAGGCGAAGTCGTGAAGCTAACTGCCTGAAAAGTCAAGCCATTCTAGTAGGGATCAGGGGGCAGGTTCAAGCCCAAAAAACCCGCTGGCAGCCTTTTGTTTCGAGGGTATGAGGAGAGCCTGCGGGAAATTGGCATGTCACTTCAAGAAGAGCGCTGCCGCGTGATCGGCAAAGTCTGCCGGACTCTCGTACAGCTCCGAAAGAGACCGGAGCTTTTTTCTCGCGACCTCCTCTTGTCCGGACTGGACATTCAGCATACGAAGCAAGGCATCCAGTTCCTCCCCGCCGCCACGGATCAGGCTCTCAACCAGATTGGCATGCTGTCGAACCATGAACTCACGGGCCTTGTCCCGCTGAGATTTCAACGTGGCGCCCTCCACCCGGGTGGCCGCCTCCGGCACAAGAACGACAAAGAATTGGTCCGGCGAGTATTCGTGCAAGGCCCCGGAGAGCCCATCGACCGCTGAGCCGATGATCCCTCCGAAGAAGATGTTTCCCCAAAACCAGCCCTCCACCTCCGTCGTGAGATTTACGGTCTCCGGTTTGAAGCCTTCTTTCGTAAATGTCACGAAATGGTCTTCATCCCTCTTCACTTCGATTGTGAGCGGCGTCTTCCCGAGAACACGTGACTCCCCATGCCACTTGTCTTCGAATTCGTCGTCGATTACCTTTTTCGTCAGCGTGACGATTGCGTCATCAGGGCTGGACTTGAATTGGAGTTCCTGCGTCGTCCCCTGTACCATCGTCGCGCAGGAGGCGAGGCCAAGCCAGGTGATCAGACAGTGGACAATCGTCCGTCCCAACGGCAAGGTCTTAGCCTCGAAAGATGAGGCCATATGGTCTCCTACCATCTGATCACCGGATAGAGCAGGCTTCGGCTTACTCCTGTCCAATCTCATAGATCAGCGTGACCGTGGCCTCCACTTTCAGTTCGCCTGACGAAATGGGCGCGTCTGCAGCCGCCTCCATCGCAGCCATGGCCCTCCCCATGTACGGCGCAGGCCGCGCAACATACCCCCCTTCCGTGACGTTCAACAAGCGGACAAGTTTCACGTTGAGCGACCGGCTCAAGACCGCGGCCTTCTCCCGGGCTTTCGTCGCCGCGACTTGCAACGCCGTGAGCCGCAGCTGCTGCTCGTCTTTCAATGCCCACTGGAGACCGTGAAAGCGGTTGGCACCGACGGCCAACGTCTCGTCGATGACCGCCGGGACTTTCTCCAGATCCCGCACTTCCACCGACAAGGTATTGCTCACCTGGTAGCCGATGATCTCCGGCGGCACGGCGGCTCCCTCTGGGTTGCGCTTGGTCGGCGACCGGTATTGAGGGGTGACCGCGAACGAGGTGGTTTGGATCCGCTCTTTGTCGATTTTCAAGTCGCGCAACCGGTCCAGCACTTTCTGCATCACGACGTGGTTCTGCCGTTGCGCCTCGGCCAGCGACTTGCCCGCCGTCTCCATGCCGAGCGAGATGAACGCCGTGTCTGGCGATGCACTCGCGCTCGAGCTCGACGACACGGTCAAGGTCTGCGATTCGGGCTTTCCTGCCTCATGAGCCCGCACCACAGTGGGGAACAGCAGCAAGAGCACGAGCAGCAGCACCGGTGGCATGGTCGTCCTTTCCGCCTGAAACAGGCTGATCATTCGGTTCCTGAGATGGATCAACAGGCTAGGAATTCTGCGGACATTCTGTCAAGCCTGCGGACAGGGGTAAAGAAGGGCTGGAAGGGCGGAGGAATCAACTAGTCCGGAAAGCGGAGCAGGAACCCTCAACGATCCGTGCCCGTTTCGAACGTCTTGACGAGGAGTGTTCGCTCCTTCATGCGACTAATGAGGCCCGCGTAGCTGAGATCCCGCATGATGCTGGTGAACTGGGCGTGGTAGTTCCCGACCACACTCGCGCCGTCGATGACCACGTCATAGACCAGCCAAATGCCGGACCGGTCGGCGAGCCTGAAGTCCAGGAGCGTATCCGTTTTCGAGCCGGTCAGTTTAGCCTTTACTTCGGCATACCCCTCTTCGAGCTGCTCAGATAGATACGCCACCTGCTGGCCTGCGTACGCATCGATCCGCCCAGCGAAGGTGTCGCGGAGCAGCTGCACGAAGAGGCTGACGAATTCCTTCCGCTCATCTTCCGTCAGCTCGTTCCATGGCATACCCAACGCACGCTTCCCCATCTCTTCGTAGCTGACCCGATCCTTCACGACTCGCTCGATTTGCTGCCGCCGTTCCGCGGCACGCACAGGCTGTCTCAAATCAGCATCATCGAGGATTTTGACTACCTCGGTGATCGTGCTTCTTACGGACTCAGTGGGGGTCAGGTCCGCGGCCAGCGCCGCTTCTCCGGAGAAGATCCAGACAGCGGCAAGAACTGCAACCGTGAGCCATGTCACACGCACGCTGCGCTCGGCCGTGATAGCAATCTGGCGCAGATGACGGCACCTGTTCTTGTTCATATGCCGGCCTCCATCCATCGCCGGAGACGGTAGAAAGAATCCTAATGACCGGTTGAGCAAGTCCCGTGCTGGGTCGACTTCATGAGAAGAGGGCAAGAGCCGATGGGGAAAAGACGAATGAACACAGCAAGATGGGAGGACTCACGAATAGGCTCTCATGAGACACTCAATCTCCTTTCATTGCAACTGTACGGCGAGGTTCAAGAGAAGCACGCAGGTGTGGCTGATATGCCGCACTGTCACAGGATACCCCGATGGGGGCGGGACCCTTCACATTGACGAAATTTTCGTCCGTTTGTCGGCGCTCAATGCCGCGCGATCGGGTGAAATGCTGTAACAAGAACTCGTTGATGCTCGCTAACTTCCGGAAGGCACTCACAAGTCTTGTGGAGATGGGCTGAGTTCAGTGGCACTCCCCTTGCTGGGCTGATAGGCCGGGAACACTAGTAGAAGGAGGCAGTATGAAAAGGCCACCTGAGTACTTGCTCATAGGTATGTTGGTTCTGTCGACAATGCTTGTTGAGAGTTGCAGTGGCTTGTCCGGATCTTCTGAGGGCAACGCGCATCGAGCCGGGGTTGAACGGATCGAGGAGCCAGCGATCAGACAGATCCAGACATCGGATCACGGCGTCGTGACCTCGCAACGGCCATCCCGGAGGGCAGAACTGGCTGCCCGCAACGCGACCGGGCTCCCGTCAGGCACCTTGATCGACGTGCACTTTGACTTCGATCGCGCGATCCTCCGGGAGGATGCCTTTGTCGTCCTGGAAGGCAATGTGAAGCGGCTGCAGAAAACCGGCGTGTCCCGCCTGCTCCTCGAAGGTCGCGGCGATGAGATCGGTACCTCCGCCTACAATCTTGTCCTCGGGGAACGCCGAGCCAGAAACGTGAAGGATTACCTAGAGGACCTGGGCCTGACCGTGGAACTGACTACGACGAGCTACGGCAAGGACCGCCCCCTCTGTTTTCAACACGACGAGGATTGCATGCAGCGCAATCGGAGCGTGCATTTCGTCGTGAAGGACTAAGCAGCCGGAGAAAAGGTTGCCTACCCTGTTCTTGTACGGCCTGCATCGAGCAGGATGGCCACGAGCATGTCGCTCATGACGTTCACGCCGGAGCGGGCGCGGGCGAGGATCCAGTCCACGGTCATGATGAGAGGGATGGCGGCGAGGATGACCGACTCCGGCAGGCCCGCCGCCGACAGCACCAGCGGCAACACGATCATCCCGGCCTCCGGGATGCCGGCGACGCCGGCGCCGGCGATGATCGAGGCCACGACGACGGACAACTGGCTTCCCATCGACAGCTCGAACCCAAGCGCCTGAGCGAGAAAGAGTGCGGCCATGGCTTCGTAGAGCGTGACGCCGTCGTTGTTGAGATTCGTACCGACGCAGGCGGCGAGGCGTGCGGACTCCGGTGAGACGTCCATCCGGTCAAGACAGCGGAGCGTGACCGGCACGGTGGCGAGGCTGCTGTTGCAAGACATGGCCGTCATGATCGCATCGGCTCCCTGCCCCACGTAGATTCTCGGAGACTTTTTGCCGATCAGCCAGGCGACAGCGGGATAGTAGATGAACGCATGGACGGCGAGGCCCAGGAGCATGGCGGCGAGAAAGATCCAGAGGACGGAGAAAGCGCCGACGCCGACCGTGCCGACGACCTGCGCGACGACGCCGAAGACGGCGAACGGCACGGCGAGAATGATCCAGCCGAGGACCTTCAGCAACAGCCGGTAGCCCTGTTCGATGCCCCAGGCGATCCGATCGACGGCTCCGCCGGCATGCCCGCTCTTGTACTGTCCCCATCGCAGCAGCGCGCCGAGCACCAGCGCAAGGACAACCACCCCGATGATGTTGTTCGAGGAGAAGGGATTTCCCAGGGTTTGCGGGATGTATCGTGCCAACGTCTCCAGCGGATGTTCCACGTCAATCTGAAGCGTGGCCGGACGGTCGGCGCCGGCGGGCTTGGAGCCAGGGACCAGATGCAGCAGTTCGTCGATATGGCCGTACCACTGCGCACCGGGCTGCCAGCCGTTCATGATGGCCAAGCCGATCGCCATGGCGACCGTCACGTTGATCAGGCAGATGACGATCAGCTTTGCCCCCTGACGCAAGGGAAAGCTGGCCCGGATGAACGAGTCGAGGATGGCAAAGAAGACGAGCGGGATGGCGAGGGTCTTGAGCGCCATGACAACCCAGAGCCCGAGCCGGCCCAGGTGGTCATTGCGCAGGCCGCCGAGATAGGGAGCCTGCCCGAAGAGGGCACCCAACAGGACGCCGGCGGCGACGCCGAGCACGACCTGCTGGTAGAGCGGCAGGGAAAATGGACCTGGCTTGTCCGTCATGCCGGATTCATGTGGGCTGCGGAGGGTATAGGCGCGGCGGGCGAGGGCGCATGAACTAGCCGGCCTGTTTGGCCTTGGAACAATGCTCGTGCTGAATAAGCCAGCTCGCTCCCTCTTTGCGGAGAATGCTGGTGCAGCGTCCCCGATCCTCGGTTTGAATCTCCCCTCGGCTGACAAGAGTGAACACATAGTCGTACGTCGCCCACGCAAGCTGCCCGGCGACGTGGACCTTCACGCCGAAGACTTCCCCCAAGAATCTGAGAGGACTTCCCTTGTCGAGTTCCGCACCGTATTCCGCCAGCCATTTCCGCACCGTCTCGAGCGTCTCCTCCTCGCCGTCCTGCACCCCGGCATAGTCCGGCGCGTACATTTTGAGTACCGATTCGGCGTCCCTGGTCGTCGAATAATCGGCCGTAACCTTGGCAGCTTCGAGCAGGAGCGCGGTGACCGCCTCCTCATCCTGGCCGGCCCACAGACACGGTGCCGTCCCCAGGATCAGAGCAGCAAGCACCGGCATCATCTTTTTCATGCGGCCCCCTAGCGATGTTTCTGCACATCGAACGCGAAGCGCAGCTGGACCGCCCAATACTCCTGAATCAGGCTTGAACGGTCGAGCGGACGGTCTTGTTCGCGATAGAAGCTGAGTTCAAGGTCCCGCCAGCGCATGGCGACCCCGATGATCCAGTCCAATTCGGTCGGCTTGGCCGTATTCGACGCCTCCCGGTCCGTAAACATGTTGAAATCGCCGAACAACACGACCTTCTGCTTGTAGAGATCCAGATCGAAATGCCCGACGTAGCGGAAGAGCGCTCGCCCGGTGTTGTCTGGTCTGGCGAAATAATTCGAGTTATGGAACAGCCACCCCAAGCCGGCATAGGCCGTCAGATTATTCTTAGGAAACAACTTGCGCCACCAGGCCCAATCCTCGTTGGTCCGGACGCGGTAGTTGACCAAGGCGTCGGCGTAGATCTGTTTCGTCCCGCTTCGGTCGAGCGGCGCATCCCGCTCGTATTGCATGCGCCAACTCCAATGCTCGATGGTCCCGGTGATGCCGTAGGTCTGGTCCCATTCGCTGAGCTTGATCCAGCCGTCGTCGCGGTCGGAGAAGAAGTTCTGGTCCGTGTAAAAGGTCAAGTACTTCTTGTAAAGATCAGTCTCCGCATGGAGCATGTGCCGAAATCCCACCCGACCGGTATTGTCCGGGCGGGCGGCGAAGGACGGATTGGAGATAAAGGCGCCGGTCAGCAAGTATCCCCCGATGAGCGATTCGTCGGCTGCCTGACCGCCGTTCTCCCCCGCCTGCCCGCCGTTGGTCTTTTCCATTTCCGGCAAGGGCCGCCCGTACTTCTCCAACGCCCAGGCATGCCCCCCCAAAAACCCTTCCAGCAGAAGGCAGCCGCCGATCATCCCACTCCAGGCGCAGAGTCGTATCACGGAGCCAAATAGAGGCATGGTGGCAGCGATCGTCCTGGAGTCCCGGGAGCGAACCGCCGATTCTCAGCGGCCGAGGCAAGCTTCAAATAGATCTTCGCAATGACCTTCGTCACGATACGATTCAGGTTCCGGCTTATATTGCACGTCGACGATCCGGTTCTGCTCGAGAAAGAGCGTGGCCCGGCAACCGTGGTGGACTTTGGCGAAACTGCTCTTCGACCCTCCGAACGACTCTTCCAACTGCGACGCCTCTCGGTAGTAGACGGCCACGGTCCGGTCGCCTATAGTCTTCTCGCTCACCGGCTGACCTGCACAGGCATACAGCGCCTCCTTGGACTTGCCGATCAACGCCTGCTTCGCTGGAAATAGGTCGTGCCCATTGGGCTGGACTTCGGCACACGCGGCAGCCGCCGCAACCGTCAGAAGGAACAGCATTCCGCACCGCCAGGGATTCCAATGAAGGCGCATGACTCCGGAGATTACCCTAGAACCTGAGGAAAGGAAAGGCGGGGACGGCTGTCTGCGATTGCCGGGCGCAGGGGACTCTGTTATAGTCCGCGCCGGAGGACGACCGATGGGACTCGAACCTAACTACATCGTCGTCGACGGCCAGACCTTCAGCAAGATCAAACTGGCGCTCGACAATCATGTGTACAAGAACTGCCAAATCGACGACTGTGACCTCTACTACAGCGGGGGGCAATACGAACTCATCGACACGCACGTCACCAATTCGCGGCTGATCCTAAACCATCCCGCCAAAGGCATCTACGCCGCGCTCCAGATCTTCAAGATGAAGTCGCCCGGCTCGCGCATTGTCTTCGAATAGCCTCCATTCCCTCCCCGTCCATTCCTTCCGATACCTCCCCCGACGATCGGCGAGGCTACCGTCTGTGAACAATACCGGTGGTCACCGGCCCCTACGAGAAGGGGCCGCAGTAGAAAGCCGAAAGCGGCCAGGATGGCCTGGCCCGGAAACCAGTTTTACGAGATCACGGGAAAGCCCCTTACAGGGCAACGCCAGTAGATGCACAGGAAGGTGCGGGAGCACACTGTAGTCTCGCCAAGCCAGACCCCTATTTATTGACGGGAATGTTCTCTGTCCTCTTAACGATTTCTATCGGCTGGAAGACCGGATCTTGCGAGCCATGGGACGATTCTGCTTCGATCCGCTGAAGAAAAGGGGCGGATCCTGTCACGGGAGCGTAACTGAGGGTCGTTTCCACATCGAACGTCTTGGTGTCCTTCGGCGTCGGAAACGTAAAGGTTTCGACGCGCAGTTCCTCTGGCTTCAACACCGTATCTTCCAATACCTTCACCGCATCGAAATCGAAATGCGTCTTCTGGCCATTCGCGTCTTGGTAGACGCGGCCGTAGACGCGCTTGTCGGCGAAAACGGTCTTCAGGTTCTTTCCCTTGATGTCGAGGTCGAGCACGACGCTGGCCCAAGCCGGATGGGTCGTCGGAAGATTGTGCGGGACCAGACTCTGTACCTTGACTACGACCGTAGTCTTGTCGCCGTCGATCTTGGTTTCCACGTCCAATTTCGCCGCTTCCTGGCGAAGCTTGCCGATCCGGCCGGGGAAGGTATGGTTCGCGATCGTCCGCTTCTTTTCCCCGTTGGCCGACTCGCCAGTCTGCTCCGGCATGTGGCAGGATTGGCATTCTTTCCCCGACTTGACGGCCTTGCTCTGGTCCCAGTTTCCGAGCAGATCGTTGCTCTTCCCCAAATTGGCCGCCGAGGGCACGGACTGATGACAATTCAGACAGAGGTCGGACTTGCGGAAGAGGCCGGATTCCATCGATTGGTGCGCGAGGTTCTGGGCGAAATCCTTGTACGGTCCGTACAGCGTCTTGCTGCCTCCCGCTTCGTATTTCGGTTCCGGCGGGTGCTTCGAGCGATCAACCGACTTGATCAAATGGCATTGCGCGCAGGCGACACCGTCCATTTGCGGGTCTCCGGACTTCGCCTGATCGATGAAGAGCTGAACTTGATCAGGGAACTCCCGCACATGCGGAGCATGACAGCGGAAACAGAGCGCCTTGTCTTTCCCCGCAGGCGAATTCAGAAAGGCGTCAAGGGAAGCGCGAAACGCCGGCGAATGGATCGACTTGGAGAGCGGCGAAGTCTCCCACTCTTCGAACACCCGTTCATGACACCGTTTGCACTTGTTTGAATTGGGGAATGTCTTCTCGACGGACGCCTGGGACTTGCCATCGAGCGCGAAGGTGACGGCCACGTCACGGACATCCGCCGCAACCATTCCAACTAAGACGGACAGGATGCCGACTGCGAGTTTCACACCTGTCGAGCACCGCATCATATCGCGCATCCCTCTCCCGTCTTCGCCTATAGCGTTTTCGCCCGGTAGGTCAATACGCGGGGTTGCGTGTACTCATCCAGAATCTTTTTCGCGGCTTCCCGCTCCTTGTCGCTGACCAGGGTCGCCAGATACCTGTCCTTCAAAGCAGGCTCCGGCACGGGAATCAACGAGTAATTCAGGACCGCTTCGATCGAAGCCGCGGACGCTCCAGCCGGCACGGAGAGGGAGAACGGCACCTTTCTTGTATTCCCGCCTTTGATGAACGGATCGGGAATCGGACCGCGGAGGATCTTGTCGTAGGGCAGTCCGAACTGCTTGGTCTCCTGGCCGAGAACCTTGCCGGCGGCGTCTTTCACAGTGATGGCGAGGAAGAACTGTTTCAGCACCGGATCGCCGTCGGGGAAACTATGGGGCAGGCTGCCGACTTTCACCAGAACGGTCCCTTCGACGGCCGAAGCCGACTTCGTCGAGTCGATGTCGACGCGAGGCATCCATTCGGCCTGCAGGTTGCGGTTCTTCAATAACGTGCCGGGAATGACCACTCCCCGGAACCAATGGCGTCCGATGGACCGAGTCATGGCTCCGCGCTTCGACGTCGAACTCCCCGTCGACGGTTCCATGTGGCAATCCTGACAAATCGTGCCTTGGAGGATTTCCCCTGGCAGCTCTTTCTGCGTCACGTCCTTGACCTTGTCGAAATGGCAGGAGGCGCAATAGTTCGCGCCACGGAACAGGTCGGTCTGCGCGGCCGGATGGACCAGATTCTCCTCAGGATCGGCATAGGGCCCGTGCATGGTCTTGCCAGGAGCGATCTTAAACGTCGGGGGAGGCCCGATCGTGCTTTCGACCGATTTGATCAAGTGACAGGATGCGCACCCGATCCCTTCGACTTGGGGCTTGCCGGAGAGCACCTGCGCGACGATTTTCTCGGCGTGTTGCGGGAAAACCGTCGTCGACGGCACATGGCAGGACAGGCAGCGTTTCCGCTCATCGAGCCCCGGGTTCGTCTGCATCCACACCCCGAGCACGGTACGGAACACCGGAGATTCAAGCGAGGTGCCGTGCAAGAGCGCGGCATCGACGCGCCCGAAGGTTTTCAGATCCGGGGTCTGCTCGCGGGCACCCTTCCATTCTTCGTAATGGCGGTCATGACACTGCTTACAGTCTTCCGACCGAATGAAGATGTTTTCAATCTCCGCCACCCAGTCTGCCGGTGTCCGCCCGTCCGACTTCTGCGCAATCGCCCGATCATGGAAGAAGGCATTGACCGCCACCAGGAGCAGGATACAGAGACTGAGAACGATACGATGAGTCCGAATCATGAATGATCAGTCCCGCTTACAGCCGACAAAATGAAAGTTAACGCCCCACCCGACCGGATCGCCGGGATCGGCCGGCTCGTAGGTGCCGACGGTAAAATTGCATTCTTTCATCGCTTTCCTGATCGCGCGGCCGAACTCCAGCATGTTTCTGATCTCGATCTTGTCGATCTCCTTGATGACCGATCGGACCTTGATGCCGGCATAGTCGGCGCGCGAGTTGCCGATGACTTCAAAGACGGCCACGCCCTGCGGCCGCTGCAGTTTCAATTCCTTTTGAATCTCTTCATCGACCTCACCGACAACCACGCCGAACTCCTCGCCCAATTTCGCAGCTTCCTCTACGGTCATGGGCGACGTGTCCGCCGCCTTGCCCTGTGCCGGTGCGACCAGGACCGACAGAACGACGCTGATCGCCAGGCACAGAAAAAAGGCCCTTCGGGCCTGAAGGGCCTTGTTCAGGAAAGTCGCCACTGTGGTTCGCTTGTCCTCCGAGAACTTAGGGTATCCGGCCGAATTCAGAGTTTGGCCACGGGATCGATCGACAGTTGAAACCACGGAGCCACGGCCTTCTGACCGTTCCGCTCCTTGTTCTCGCCGTTCCACACGGCGAACGAGACGGTCTGCACGCGGCCGGGAATCAGCTTCGCTTCATTCTCCTGCTCCTCACTGACCAAGGGCCGGCGCATGACGACATGCCAGACCCCGTCTTTCCACGTCGCCTTGCCCTGCACGCGTCCTTGCTTTTCTTTCGTCGTCAAGGTGCTGAATCCTCCACCGATGAGATCTTCCACTGAGGAGATACGGCGCGGGATGACCTCGAAAGTCCGCACCCCTTCCTTCCGCTTGTCGGAATTCCTCGCCGCCCGGCGGTCGATATCGCTCTGCCAGTCGGCTTTCCAATGCCAGATATTGATGTAGTGATCGAGCTGCCCCATGCAGAAAAATGCAGGCGCGTCGCCGAGCGGCAATCCGATGGCGACGCCGTCGCGGAAGGTTCCAGGCGTCAGCCTGTCGTTCTTGGTGTTGTCCTGCCACTCAAGGAGAAAGGCTATTTCGGTCCCGTTATGCAGTGTGCGCACCGTCAGGGCACGGGCCGTCGGCTCCGGCCAGACCGGTCTAGTAATGACCTGTCCGCTCAGAGGCAGGGTCATCGCAGGAATCTTCGACCAAACGGCATCCTCCGGCGCCGATGGCAACTCTCCCTCGACCAAATGGGCGCGTATGATCATTCCCTCCGAACTGACGAGGGGGATACCCAGGCCTCCGAGCACTCCGGCTACGACCAGGATGAGCAGGAAGAGCAGAAACAGGGGGCGGGAAAGAGTCTTCGTCGACTTGCGCACCATGCAGGGTCCTCAAATGACCAACGCACCCGGTCGCGACGAATTCAGAATAACACAAAAACCCTATGAGACCAACGACTGCGCCTGGGGAGATTTACCAGAGCCTGACCCGTCGAATCTTATTTTCGCCCCGCTCGCAGACATACAGGTGTCCGTGAGAATCCAACGCCAGCCCGACCGGCGAGTTGACGACCGCTTCGACGCCGAGCAAGCCGTCTCCGTGCTTGAGCGCCCCTGCCGATTCCTTCGCGACAAAACGCGCAGCGCCGCACCCGCCCATGTTCTTGTCTTCATAGCCGCTGTCTCCATTTCCCGCCACCGTAGTGACGGTTCCTGTCACGGCATCGACGCGGCGGACGCGATGGTTCATCGTATCCGAAACATACAAATTATCCTGTTCGTCGAGCACTACCGCCTCCGGCGCATGAAGCATGGCGCGGACCGCAGGCTTGTCGTCGCCGTCGTAGCCGTAGCGACAGACCCCGGCCAGCGTCGAGATGATCCCCGTGTGCCTGTCGATTTTCCGGACCCTGTTGCTGCCTTTGTCGACGAACACGACGTTGCCTTTGCTATCGACGGCAATGCCGACCACGTCATAGAGGCGAGCCTCCATCGCAGGCTTCCCGTCGTCGAGATACATCGACATGTCCAAGCCATCAGAGCACACCGGCATGAGCCATCCGTGATCGTCACTGAAATCGATCCCGATTGCGTCGCCGGACAAGACGACGAGATTGCGCGCGACCAACGGTTGATCGCGCGCATCGTCTTCGGCCGTCCAGGTCCCGGCGATCGTCGTCACCAGACGGGTACGCGGATCGTAACGGCGGATTTTGTGCGCCTGAGTGTCGGCGATATACATGACGTCGTCGCGATCGAACGCGATGGCGGCGGGCCAGGTCAGGTTGACCTCGAGCGCGGGGCCGTCCCCGTTAAATCCGTGCTGACCGGTCCCGATGACGGTCGTGATCACGCCGCTGTCCCGGTCGACCTTCCTGATGCGGTTGCTGCCTGAATCGCAAATGTAGAGATGGTTCTGGGAATCGAACGCAACGTCGAGGGGCAAGTACAGCCCAGCCTCGCCGCAGGGGCCTTCGTCTCCGCTATAACAGGTTTCGCCGATGCCGGCGAAATTGTGGAGGGTCCCCTCCAGCAAGTTCACGCGGCGGACCCGGTCGGAACCGGACTCGGCGAAATACAGCCAGCGTTCCTCCCGGTCGACGGCGACGTGATGCGGTAACGGGATCCCGGCCTTGACGGCCCGTTTCCCGTCACCGGTGCTGCGAGCCTTGCCGTTACCCGCGAACGTTTCGATGTACCCGAGGGCGAGTTGAACGTCGGTTTCCATATCGGCCAGCCGGTTTCGCCCGCTTAGGCGTGGGGAACTGGTTGCGCCGACGGCTGTTCCGCCACTGGAGCGGCCTGGGTCGGAGTGCTCTGAATCGCCTGAGGGGCCGCAGCCTGCTGCTGCGCCGCTTGGGCTTCCGCTTCGATGGCGTCCGCTTCATGCACCGACTTCTTGAAGCCCTTGATCGCCTTCCCGAGTCCTTCACCCAACTGCGGCAACTTGCCGGCGCCGAAAATGATCAGCACGATGAAGAGAATCAGGATCAGCTCTGTAAAACCTAGACTCCCGAACATGGTGTACTCCTCCGTTTGGGTAAATCAGGACGCGCTGCTGTCTTTCGACCGTTTCGCGAACCGCTCTTTTAACCGCTGCCTGGCCTGCTCCGCCTGCTCGAACATCTTACACTTGTCGTACACGCTGATCAGATTGTAGTACGCCAAGGGTTCCTCGGGATTTTGCTCGACCGCGTCCTCCATGACCTTGACGGCCAGATCCGTTTTCTTGTGGTTCAACGCAAGCTCCATCAGTTTGAAGCTGGCCTCCAAATGCTTGGGATCCAGTTCCAGAGTCCGTAAGTAGCATTGAATGGCCATATCGATCGTGTTGTAGTCCGACACCTGCGGGTTGTCGAGCTCGACGTAGACGCCCGCCAGATTGTACCAAGCGATCGGATCGTCCGGCGTGATCTCGACGAGGCGCTCGTAGTAGCCTTTGGCCTCCATGTACTTTTTCTTGTCCGCATAGACCCGTCCCAGATTGAACAGGGCCAGGACGTCGTACTGGAACACGTCGAGCGCGTGCTTGAACTCCGCCTCCGCCTCGTCGCTCATGTTCTTGGTGGCATAGATCGTCCCGAGATTCGAGTAATACATCGCCAGCGAGCGGTTCATCTCGGCCCGGAGTCCCTCCGCCATTTCGATCGACTTCTTGACTTCAACCAGTGCGTCGTCCAGCCGGCCTTTGCTGAAGTACAACTCGCCCAAGCGACAGCGGGCTTGAAAATCGTCCGGCTCCGTGGCTAGCAGTTTTTCGATTTCGGCGATTTCTTCGTCCGGGGTCAAGGGCTGGTCGCCGGGATCCACCACGGTCTGTCCTGGTTGTGCGTGAGAAGGTGCCTGTTCACTCATGATTATGGTCCTTACCGTTTAACAACTTAACAACGTGACACTTATATGTGGTCCCCGGCCAACCGATCAGGTGGAGCCAGCATCGATGCCTCGGCTGCCACGAGCGGCTGCGCATCGTCCCGCCTGTATCGGTCCAGAGTCAGGAGCATGAGGCCCAACACCACCATCAACGTGAGATTCGAGTACAGCAGCGCGTACCCTGCAATGAACATGAGCCCGATGCCGTAGCCGGCCAGACGTCCCATAGTCAACAACTTGATCACCGTATAGGACCAGGCCAAGAGCCCGGCCATGTAGAAAGCGAACGGCAGATAGAACGAGTAGCCCATCCCAAACATGAAGATCCATCCGATCCCGTCCGCGCCCTTTTTCACATGCTCCGCCATGACCGGATCGTACTGCTTCAAGAGATAGTCGAGAAACAGCATCACAAGAAACACCGTGCCCGCCGATCCCCAAAACCACATGGCTCGCCGGCGCTGGCGCTGATTGCGGGAGCGGAAGGAGAGCCCATGTCCATACGCCCAATACACCAGGATGCTCGCCAGCACCATGAGCGCCTCACCGCCGCGATGAAACTCGTACACAAGCGGCGGAGCGGCGACCGTTCCGAGGAAGCTGAAAAACGTGGAAACGATCTGATAGTACAGCCAGCCGGAGATGCCGACCAGGTAGACGACGCCCAGGACTCGATGCGACCGCTCGGGATGGGTGGACAGGAACTCCACTCCCAACAGCCATATCGCCGTCAGCGCGACCGTATTGTAGACGGCCGATCCGATCATAGCGGGAGGAACGAGCAGAAATCCGACCGTCAACAGGAGCAACAGCACCACGCAGGGGACGGTGAACCGGTTCATGCCGCTGAATCCACGGCTTGCCAGCCGGTTGAGCAGCCCCACAGACAGTCCCAGGAATAGGAGGATGGCGACGGCGTTCAACAGCCACTGGCCGATTTCGGTCAGGGCCGTAAACGTCGGAATGATCCACTGATGATCGGCGGCGAGCTTGCTAAGGTGCATGCCCAGCCTGGAGACAAGGCGATATAGGATCAATTCCAGAAACGCCACCAGCAGCACGAGCTTGACCGTGTACTGGAATAGCAAGGGCTGATCGCTCAGCTTTCCAGTCAACCGTTCGATGCCCGTGGTGGATGCATGCACGATCGTCACTCCAGTACGAACTGTGAATTATACCGATCCCCGAAAAACCCGGTCAACGCCGTTACCGCTGCGCCACCGGCGCGGCCTGTGCCTGCTCGGCATTGGCTTTCGCGATATAGAGCAAGCCGTCCGCCATTGAATAGTTGAACGGCAACTCGCAGACGACTTCACTGACCTTCTCATACACATGCTGATAGAGGCGTTCCGCCTGGTCGGGCGTCATGCCTTCCTGCACTTCGTAGAAGAACCCAAGGCTCAAGTCCTCGGCCGAGGGCCGCATGATACGGCGAATGCCATATCCGCCCGGATCACTCATGATGGGCGCTTCTTTCTCTAAATCGAACAGGCAGGGCTGACAGGAGAATCCGTACGATTCGTTGAGCTTCTTGTTCTGGACGATGAAATTCATCGTCTCCAGCGCTTCTTCTTCCTTCTCGGTCGGAAATCCGACGATGATGTAGCAATGCACCGCGATGCCGAGGTCCACGCAATCGTTGGCGATCCGCCGAACCCACTCCTGCTGAATTCCCTTCTTCATGAAGTCCATGATCCGCTGGTTGAAGGATTCCAACCCGAAGACGATCTTCAAGCAACCGGCATCACGCATGGATGCCAGCAATTCCTTGGTGAGATGCTTTTCGAACCGCATCTCACAGGTCCACTTGACGTCCAATCGGCGCTCGACCATCTGCTGGCACAACCGCTTGGTCGGCGAAAGGGCGAAGCATTCGTCGGTAAAGAAGAAATTGCGAACGTGATACCGGTTCTTCAGCCACTCCAATTCCTCGATCGTTCGTCCGGGATCCTTCTGCCGAAAGTTCTGGTGGTCGAGGGTCAGAGCACAGAACGCACAATCCTTGTAATAACAGCCTCGCGAGAACTGCACCGGCAGAACCGGCTCAGGGGAGAGATAGCGGTCGAGCGGAAATCCGTCGTAATTCGGCGCAGGTAATTGATTGACGTTCTCGGAATAGAACGGCTGGTTGACGATGATCTTCCCGTTCTGGCGGTAGATGAGATTGGGAACCTTGCTGAAATCTTTCTTTCCGACCATTTGATTCACGAGTTCCAGCAACGCAGTCTCTCCCTCAAACACGACGATATCGTCGGTGATATCGAAGAGGCTCGGGCAACGGCGCAGATTGTCCACCAGCCTCGTGAAGATGCTCCCGCCGATCGTGAGATGCACGTCAGGGGCAGCCTCTTTGATTAACCGGCAGAGCGTCAACCCGGGAATAATCTGCGAGGTGGCGGTGATCGATACGCCGATCAATTCGGGATGATCGTGGACGATAGACGGAAGAAATCGCTCGCGGAACAGTTTGATATAGGGATTCTGCTGCTCGTCCCGAATGACTTTCATCAAGTCCTTGGACGAATAGATAGAATAGGTACTGAATTGGTTATCGACGACCGTCAGTCTGGTCGGAAAATACAACGTGGAAATGACTTCCAACCATTTATCGATCAGGAAGAGGCTTTCCCGATAGGCCTCGATATCGTAAAAACCCTCCCCGCGCAACGTGTGCTTGGCCGGTTCTATCCGATCAATCAGGTATGGGAATCGATCGAGCGACTCAACGACCCGGGCCAAATGTTCCGCGCTCCCGGGCCCCGTTTCTCCAGTCCTGTTTCGCTCAAGCGAGGCCCGCTTGTCGATGAGCTCCTGATAGAGCCCAGCTCCGTACGACTGTGTGAGCAACTCATCGAGGAGTTCGATACCGAGATCGCGTTGTGAGACGCCCCCCACCCCTGCTTGGGCAAGGAACCCGGTTAAAGACGGCAGGCTCAAGTAGGGCTGAGAGGGATGCCATGTCGGTGGAAATAGGAGCGATACTTTCATGGCTTTGCTCTACCGACTGATTTGAAAAATAAGATGAATTCTCTCACAACCCCGAATGTTTCTTATACACTCCGGTCTATCTCAAAAGCAACCATGACCGGGAGGACCGGACTCCAGAAGCCCTTAACTTCCTTCACAAAAAAAGAAAGGCCCCAGTTCAGAGAACTGAGGCCTTTCTCGACTGCTTTCAGCCTGCTTAATTCTGCAGGCTCGGCTGCCTCGCCCGGTCAGCTCACGGAAGCTTGAGCGTAAACCAGGTGGAGAGCGCCTTCATGCCGTTACGCTCGATGTTGTTGCCATCCCACACCGCGAATGCGATGGGTACGGACATCCCGGCCTTGAACTGGACGTCGTTCGCATCGCCAGTTTCCATCGTACGCTTGACGACGACGCGCCAAGTCGGGCCGCTGTAACCACCGCCCTTGACGGCGCCAGATGGTTCCCACACGCCATTGCCGATCACGTCCTGGTGAGCCTGGGTGGTGAGGGTGCTGAAGCCGTTGGCGTTCAGATCCTCGACCGAGCTCACGCGGAGCGTCGGGTCAGACATGATGTTGCCTGACCAGATGCCGGGATTGAAGGGTCCGAGGCTGCGCCCGATCCGGTCCGGATAGGTCACGCCGCCAGCAGGCTCTTCGAAATAGTAGTCCCAGAAAATGCCGGGGTACTGATCGTCCACGTCCCAAATCCCGGCACTGTCCTTACCGAGGTCCTTCTGCCATTCCGCGTTCCACCGCCAGATATTGGTGGTCCCGCCGGACTGACCCATGCACTGGAACGGCGGCGCCCCAGAGGTGTTGACGGGGAACATGATCGCGGCCTGATCCCGGAAATCCTGAGGACCGATGGTTGTATCGTTCTTCGTCTGATCGCTCCACTCCACGCGAAGACCGACTTCCTTCCCGTTGGTCATGGCCTTGACGAACACCGACTTGACAGAGATGTTCGGGTGCATCGGCGTGGTGATCAGCTGACCACTCAACGGCACGATCACACCGGGAACCGCTTCCCAAATCGGGTTCGCCCCATCCATCGGGATGGGGCCCTTGACCGCCTTTGCCGGGATGGTCACCGGCTGACTGACGGCCAACGGCACCTGCCCAATCGTCAGCATCACGCCCACGATCAGGGCAGAGAGAAGAATGCCAAACACCACAGACTTATTGTGTGTCTGCACTACTCTCATGGACTATGCCCTCCTCTCGATTAAGTTATTAAAAACTGTGACCCAAGATGACTGCAGAAAACAATAAAGTGACACCACCGCATGAACTCAGAATTCGTTAGGCGGTCCCGACCGGCCCCCCTTCCTCCTTGTCTTTGTCCTTTTCTTTCACGTCCATGAAGTTCTGCGCACCGGTTTCGTTGAGCAACAGGCTGAGCTCGTTGCCCTGGTCCTGGGCCCCGCACTCGTAGGTTTGCCCTTCGGGAGAATTGAAGGTTGCGGGACGGTAATCCGCCTCTGAGTACGGCTGAGGAGTGACTCCCAGAAACGCCGCTTCAAAGTCCATCCATTCCGCCGTCATGTCGGCCACGATCTTAAAGAACCCCGTATCGGCCTTCTTGATCAGCATCCGGCAGAAGAGGGGGACCCACCGGCCGATGTGGTTTTTGACGAACTTCTTCTGGGCTTCAACGACGATCTGGGTCTTGTCCGCTCCATCATGACAGCGCGAGTAAGATTCCTTGTACGCCAGGAAATGCATGAACTCGAACTCAACGCTGAGATGATCGAGTCGTTCGTGAATGTCCTTGGACAGTTCGACGCCGAAGGCCTTGTAGAATCCGGCAATGTCGCCCATGACGTGGGATTGTGCGAAAACGTGGTCGTTACCGAAGAGGGTTTCATAGGGAGGACAATCGAGCGTAATCACATTACTGAACACGCGCCGGTGTTCCGCCTGCAGATCGCTCAGCTGCCAGTTCACGCATTCGGACGCGACCAATTTTTCAACCTGATCAAATTGCTTCCGCATGGCGGCTAGCTTCTGTTTCGCCCGCTCACCACCGATTCCGTCCAGCACTCTTTCCAGCCCGTCGAGCGCCGCGCGACCATCTTCGACGAACTCACCGCACTGGATGTAGTCGAGAAATTCCTCGTCTTCGGGATACAGAAGACTCCACGATACAAGGAGGTAGAGTTTGCTGCGGTTGAGAGCCCGTTCGACTGCGGGGGAATCTTTGATCGCCGTGGGAGAGGCGATGACAGCGGTAGCGCCGGAGGAGGTATTTTGTACCGGCTGTTTGCTCGTCATAATGAGAGTCAGCTCCTCGGTTTATGCGTTACCGTGAACAATTTCGTCGGTATACGCACGTAAACCTCTGGCACAAGCCCGCGTATGATAGGTAAAGGTCGTGAGTATGTCAAGCATGATCTCTGGTATCAGATCCTGAGCAATACCCCGCGATTCTAATGAGGAAACTTCGACATTTATCCACAAGATTTCCCTTGAATTTTCCTTGCGAACATACTCCCGCCGTCAGCTATTCCAACCGGGGACCGGCAGCCAGCCTGCCTGGTGTCACACGGATCGCGACGTGGTCGTTCACGGTTCTGCACACGTACTCACAGAGCCCGCATCCGACACACCGCTCCGGAGAAACCAGTAGGCGCTGGCTGTCGAAATCCATCGAAAGCGCCTCCACCGGACACTTCGACACACAAGCGTGGCACCCCTGCCCAGCCGTACACAACCGGTGATTGACCGCGGCCGTCCCCATTTGCACCGCACGATGGCTTGCGGGAGGAACGAGCGCGTCCGTGGCACAGGCCGCAACGCAAGGAAGATCATCGCAGAGATAACACGGGGTCTGATCTGCGAAGATGATCGGTGTACCGTCCTGTTGATGAAAAAGAATCGAGCCGTGGGGACAGGCTTTCGCGCAATCGCTGCACTTCGTACAGCGATCAAGGAAGAGCGCTTCTTCGACAGCGCCGGGCGGACGCAGCCAGTCCGTTCGCAATGGGGGCGCCGGCTTCTCGGGGACTGCCTCAGCCTGTTTGGAGAATTCTCTCGCCGCTTTCGCGACGGATAAGACCGAGTCTTTGAGGAAATCGCGGCGCCCGTATTTGGGATCGGTGGCCACGGTGTTCGTCGCTTCTTTTTCGTGCATCAGGCCACGGGACCGGTACCGGCGAGGCCGGAGCCAGTCCCTACGTTACATCACGCCGTCGGCACGCAACTTATACACTTCCACGCAGCGGTCACATGCGCCGAATTCCACATCCCAGCCCGGATGGTTCTCGCGGATGAAATCCAAGACGTACGCTTCGATCTTGGTTCCCAGATCCTCCACCCACGAATAGGTCGGAAACCGGCAGAGCGGACAGGGAAACCCCGGCATCAGCATGACCTTGTTCTCCGTCTCGGGCACTTCCCCGCCCTCGACGTCGACGGCGCGGTCCATCACGCGCAGCGTGTCCGTCGCCATCTCGATCAGTTCCGAATGGGTGAAGAAACCGGTCTGCCACAAGCCTTCGAACACGGACTTCAATTGCGGAGCCGGAATCTTCCGGTACCATGAACGGAATTCTTTGAACCGATCTTCCTTTCTCAGCATCGGCTCCTTGCCCAATGCCGTCAGTCGGCTGTCGACGCTGAGGCTCCACAGAACCCGATATCGCTGAAGGATGAGGGTCTCTTCGCCGGGATTCTGTCCGACTTTCGTGTCCGGATCGTACCCGAAGTGCGGTCCGAGCATATCGGAAATGTGCATCAGTTCGTGGCGGCAATAGCGGGTCAATGCGGGATCGTAGAAGCGGCGGGGGATCAGCTTGATGCCCACCCCTTTCAATCCCTTCTCCTCAAATTGCTTGGCGAGATCGTGTTCGACGGATCCCCACTTCCTCAGGATGTCGACCCCTTCCTGATCCTCCTTCAGCACGCCTTTGATCAGCACGATCCCAACCCGTTCTTTCAAGTCCGGGTATTCGTTGAAGGCGTCTCGAATAATGTCGGAAAACCCCCACGTGCCGAAGAGGTACTGGTAGAGTTTCTTGAACTCGCTCTCCCGATCGTCCAACGTGTACTTTTCATAAATCGGGTCCGCGTACTCGTGGAACTCCTTATAATAGGTTGGATCGCCCTCCCGTTCGGTCTTCTCCACGAACGAATCGATCACTTCCTGCAACAATGCCGGCTGAAAACGCAGTTCCATAACAGATCGCGACGCTCCCCTAGAAATAGTACCGTTGCCGACCCGCAGTTGAAGCCATGAAATCGGCTTCCAGAGCGGCTTGACTTGGCGACTGAGCTTCTCTTACGATCACAGAAAACAAGGGAAATTATACTGGCCCGAAACGGCGATTTGCAATGAAGCGGAACCGCCTCGAGCCGACTCACCACTCCTGAACGTATAAGGTCACATCCATGGCTGATCAGACCGTTTCTCCGACGACTCCGATACCCCTGCCCCAGACCGAACAACCCGCTTCTCTTCCCCCCATTGCCGACCATCTTGAGTACTGGAAGGCGGGGGCGCGCGAACTGACTACGTTCCGTGGGCATTCGCATGGGGTGTGGGCCGTCGCTTTCGCACCGGACGGACTGACGTTGGCCAGCGCCGGCGTCGACCGCCTCGTTCGCATCTGGGACATTGAAACAGGGCGCTTACTCCGTTCGATGCGCGGCCATACCAACGACATCCGCTCCATCTGTTTCACGCCCGATGGACAAACGTTGGCGACCGGGAGTGAAGATCGGACGATCCGTCTGTGGAATCCGAAGACCGGCGAACCGATGAAGCTCCTTTTTACCCGCTACGACCACAACGTCTGCTGCCTCTCGATGTCGCCGGATGGACTGATGCTGGCCCGAGGAGGCCACAACAAGGACATCAAGATTTGGGAAGTGACCACCGGCACCGAGTTGATGACCCTGCTCGGGAAGGACCAGTACGACCACCAATGGTCGACCTGCGTGGCCTTTTCACCCGACGGCATCCACCTGGCCAGCGGCGCCGACATCGGCAAGATCAAGATCTGGGAAGTCCTCCCCAGCGGCGAAGAGAAGCTTGTCATCAACGGGCACTGGAGGCAGGACCAGGAAGATAGCACCGAGACACGCGGGTACTTCATCGAAGACGACGGCGGATTCCAGAAGCCGATGGACTACTGGATCGGTGCCATGACGTTCACTCCCGACGCCAAGTATCTGATCACCGGCAGCCGTGACAACACCATCAAGATGTTCGAGATGCCTCAGGCCCTCGAGCACCGTACGCTGAAAGGCCATGCCGGCTGGGTCCGCTCGCTCATCGTGACTCCCGACAACAAAGTGCTGGTCAGTTCCGCCGACGATAACACCATCCGCTTCTGGGACCTCTCGAACGGCCGGTGTTTTCGCACAATCAAGAACCACACCGGCGGCGTCCGCTGCATCTCCCTCTCACCCGACGGCCGGCGACTCGCCAGTGCTTCGTGGGACCGGACGGTAAAATTGTGGGAAGGCGGGGCGGAGCCGGCGGAGTAGCCTCGAAAAGCGAGGGTGGTATGTCCCTCGCTTCAACACCTCCCGGAAGGGCCCTTTCGGACTTCGCCAGGCGGAACCCTTCGGAAATTCCTTCGCGGACTCAGTCAGTTTCCGCTTTCCTTCCTGGCGAAGTCTCGATGGGCACCCCGTTCCTCCGGTGAATTCCACTCCGAGCATCCCACTCTCGACAACAGTTACCCGTCCACGAAGAAACGAAGGCGATAGGCCGCTATTAAGCCTGTCACCTTCAAAGGCTTGCCACGTTCGATCCAGAAAGTTTTCTACTCGCTTTCCTCCTCCGCTTCACCCTTCGCTGACGGGATTCCATAGCGTTTGCATTTTTCCCAGACAGCCTTGCGGGAGAGGCCGAGAATCTTGGCCGCGGTCGTCCGGCTGCCGTCGACCCGGTCAAGGACCGATACGATATATTCCCTCTCGAACTCTTCTCGCGCCGCGGCCAGGGAGGTCATGGCCCGTTCCGCCTTTTTGTGCCCGGTTAATCCTTCGACGCAAAAGCCGCAGTTGTCCTGGGGCGTGCCCCCGGTGAAGGGACAGGATTGAAACCCGCACAGATCGGCCGGTTGGACCGGCTGCAGTTCCCGTCCAAGCGCGACGCTCCGTTCAACCATGTTTTCAAGTTCCCGCACGTTTCCGGGAAAGGAATACCGCAACAGGAGTTCCCGCGCACCGGGGGAAAACCCCTTCAGCTTCTTGTTCATTTTGGTAGAACAGGTCTTGAGGACGTGGTCGGCGATGATCATGATGTCATCCTGGCGCTGACGCAACGGTGGAATGACGACCTGGACGACGTTGAGTCGATAAAAAAGGTCTTCTCGGAATCGTCCCTGGCTTACCTCCTTGCGGAGATCCTTTTGAGTCGCACAGACCAGCCTGACGTCGACGTCAATGGTCTCGTTTCCGCCGACTCGTTCGAATTTCCGCTCCTGAAGGACCCGCAGCAACTTGACCTGGACGACCGGAGAGATCTCCCCTATCTCGTCAAGGAACAACGTGCCCTTGTGGGCCAACTCGAACCGGCCCCTTCGCTGCCGAAGGGCGCCGGTAAACGCACCCTTTTCGTGACCGAAGAGCTCGGCTTCCAACAGCGTTTCAGGCAGCGCGGCACAGCTGACCTTGATGAGCGGATGGTGGCTGCGCGGACTGTTTTGGTGAATGGCATTGGCCACAAGCTCTTTTCCTGTCCCGCTTTCGCCGAGTATCAAGATCGTCGAATCGGTTCCCGCCACGGTCTTGATCTTGTCCAACACGGCGCGCATCAGGCTGTTCGTTCCGAGAATGCCGCTGAAGCAGAACTTGTCTTCCAGCGTTTCCTTCAAATCCTGATTCTCGCGTTTCAGCGTGACGACACGACCGACCCGCTCGACGATCAGCAACAACTCGTCCATCTGAAACGGTTTGGTGATGTAGTCGAAGGCCCCCAGTTTCATGGCCCCAACTGCCGTTTCCACTGATCCATGTGCCGTGATCATCAGCACCTCGGTTTGGGGTTCCTTCTCTTTGGCCGTCTTTAAGACGGTCAACCCATCAGCCCCTGGCAATCTGAGATCAGTGATCACCAGATCATAGGTCCGCTCACGAATCGCTTCGACCCCTTCTGTCCCCGTCGAAACCGCTCGTACATCGCAGCCGGCCGCGTCCAATGCATCTGTCATGGACAGGCGCATCAGCGGCTCATCATCGACTAAAAGAACAGCCAACCCCTTCATACGTCCTTTTCCACTAAGGACCGGTCTCGTGATACCGGCAGGCAGAGAGTGAATATAGTTCCCTTTCCGACTTCGCTCTCTACCAGGATTTTCCCGCCATGACGTTCCATGATACCGAGATTGACGGACAGGCCGAGCCCGGTCCCCTCGCCTTCCCCCTTGGTCGTAAAGAACGGATCGAAGACTCGTGGGAGAACCGATGCGGGAATGCCTGACCCGGTGTCTTGCACCTCGACACGACACACCCCCTCGACCACGGATGTCCGGATGGTCAGCACTCCCCCCTGTTTCATGGCTTGCACGGCATTTAAGATCAAATTCATCAAGACCTGTTCGATCANNTCTGAAACGGTTTGGTGATGTAGTCGAAGGCGCCCAGCTTCATCGCGCCGACAGCGGATTCAACGGACCCGTGCGCCGTAATGACGACGACTTCGGTCTGAGGCGATTTTTCCTTGGTCGCCTTGAGCACGGACAGACCGTCAGTTCCGGGTAAGCGCAGGTCGGTAATCACCAAATCGAATGTTTTCTGGCGAACCGCCTCGATCCCCTCGGTACCAGACGCCGCCGCATGGACGTCGTACCCGACGGCCTCCAGCGCGTCGACCATCGACAGCCGCATCAGCGGCTCATCGTCGACCAGAAGAATCGCCAATCCTTTCATGATTCCTTCGCCACCAAGGACCGCTCGCGCGACAACGGAAGACAGAGCGTAAACGTCGTGCCTTTTCCGACTTCACTGTCCACCAGGATCTTACCACCATGGCGTTCGACGATGCCGAGGCTGACTGAGAGCCCCAACCCCGTGCCCTCGCCTTCGCTCTTCGTCGTGAAGAACGGATCGAAGATGCGCGGCAGCACGGCCGGTGGAATCCCCGAACCGGTGTCGCTCACCTCGACCCGGCAGATTCCTTCGACGACCGACGTGCGGATGGTCAGGGTCCCGCCGTTCTTCATGGCCTGCACCGCATTCAGAATCAGATTCATCAACACCTGCTCGATCATGTGCCGGTCGACCATGAGACTTGGTAGGGAATGGCCCAATGCCGTTTCCAACCGGATTCCGCTCGGCCCGAACAGATGGTTGGTCAGGACCAGTACGCGGTCGACCACTTGATTGATGTCGGTCGGGCTGAATTCCGGTTCGTGTTGTTGCGAAAAGTCGAGCAATTGGCGGACGATCTTTTGGACGCGGCGGACTCCGTCCTCCATCGAAACCCAATACTCCTCTTGACGCGCCGGCGACAGCGTCCCTTTTCTCAAGTTGTACAAACAATTGAGGATCCCGCCGAGCGGGTTGTTGATCTCGTGGGCGACTCCGGCTGCAAGCTTCCCGACCGATGCGAGCTTTTCGGAATTGCGGATCTGTTGTTCCAGCTTTTTCGTCTCGGTCATGTCACGGGCGATGCCCAGCACGCCCAGAATTTCCCCTTCCGCCCCGTGCAAGGGAGACACGCTCACCATGACCGTCCTCGTCTCTCCCATGCGGGTGACGACTTCGACTTCGTACACCTGCTTGGCCCCGATATCCAAGGTGTTTTTCAACCGTCGCCCCCTATGGCGGCGCGACAACAGCGACAGATACGGCCGGCCGATCAAGTCGTCCTTTCGATACCCCCACACGCTCACCTTGCCGTTGACGTAGGTAAAGCGCTGATCGGTATCGAGCGTGTAGATCACGTCGTTGGCGTTTTCGAGTAAGTTCTCCAGGTACTGTTTCGTCTCTTCGATCTCTCTCGTCCGCTCGGAGACTTTCTGTTCGAGCTCTTCCCGATAGGTCTGCAGCTGTCGCTCGAGCTTCTTCCGATCCGTGATATCACGCAGCTGCACCATGACGAGGACCTGGTCGCCTCCTCCCACGCGGATTAGGTCCATTTCTACCGGTGTCGCGAACCCTGCGGCATTGAAGACCGTAATTTCCTGGGTGGGAACCTGTCGTTGCCCAGTGCTGATGTCGGAAAGCCATGCCTTCAACCGGTCGTGGTATTCGGCAGGGATGACCTCAAGCAGGCTGCGACCGACCACGTTCGCTTCGGCGTATCCGAGCGCGTGTTCCTCCCGTTTGTTGACCGCGACGACCATGCCCGAGTCGTTCACCATGAACACCGAGTCCGCCACCAAATCGAACAGGGCCTTATACCGTGCCTGGGACGCGACCAGCTGTTGCGTGCGTTCGGAAACGGCTTGCTCGAGTCCCGTCGTGTAGTGCTGCAGCTCCTGCTCGAGGCGGTGGCGCTCCGTCACGTCCCGCACGAACGCGCGCGAGTGGACCAGGCCTCCCCGTTCCTGATCGAACAGGGCCGTGGCATGAATTTCCACGTCGATCGGCCGTCCGTCTTTGGCCAGCAGCACCGTTTCCATGGTACTCTGTCCCTGCGCCACCAGCCGCTCAAGATAGTGCAGGACCCCTGTCTCCTGTCCCTTCGGCACCAGATCCCAGAGTTGCATGGCCAACATCTCATCGAGCTGGTAGCCGAGCTTGTCGAGCCCCGTTTTGTTCACGTGGACAAACCGGCCGCTGCGATCGAGCTGATAGATCATTTCCGGCGAATGTTCGATCAGGTCCCGATACTTTTCCTCCAACAGGCGGACTTCTTTCATACGCTGTTCGATTTGACCGAACGAACGCTGGAGGTTAGCCGCCATTTCATTGAACGCGACTGCCAGGCCCTCAATCTCGTCACCGGTCTTCAATTCGAGGCGCTGTTCCAAACGGCCGCTCCCGATCTCCCGCGCCCCCTCGTGCAATACCTGAATCGGACGCGCAATCCTCCGCGCCACCAGTACGCCCGTGCCCCACAGGACGGCAAGAACGGCCAATCCATACAGAAGCACCTTGGCGACCAATTCTGCCAGCGGGGCAAACGTTTCCTTCGGGTCCTGGCGGACGACCGTGATCCATTGTTTCCCCCCGATGCTTCCCTTCGCCAATCGTTCGCTGAACCGGACCGGCGCGAACCCGATCAAAGCGTCTTTGCTGCCGTGGGAATCGTCGGCGGCGACAGCCCATCCGGATTTCGATTCGCCCAGCATACCGATCAACTCGGCGGTTACCGAATGCTCCTCGGGCGCCAGAATCGGACAGATCAGCGGGGCGCCGTCGGAGCTGAACAGCATGGCGTGGCCGGTCGTCCCGACGGAGACCTCGGCGATGGAATGGAACAGAGTGTCGCGGCGGAGCAAGATCGTGACCGCACCGATGACGCCCTTCTGTTGATCATCGAGGATCGGCGCGGCCACGACGACGACATGGGTGCCGAATGCGGGATCGAAGGCGATCTCACTCACAAAAGGCTGAGGACTCCCTCCCTGGACGACCGCCTGCCACCAGGGCGTCTTTCCATAAAAATACTCGACCTGGGGAATCGAACTCACGACCAGGGCGCCCTGGACGTCCGTGACGAGAATCCCGACGTAGTCGGACTTCCGAATGTCGTGCCACCGGATCAGGTAGTTGGTGACGATGCGGTTGATGAACAGCGGAAACTCGCTGCGTTTGTCGCGCTGCTTCCAGCGCTGCTGCCAGTCTTTGATGATGTCATGAATGCTCTTGGCGTCCTTGCCCTCGTACGACCGATTGGCTTCCGTGACCGCCGTCCGGAGGAAGGGAGTCGCCGCCAGCTGCTGCGCCTCGTTCATGCCCCGCGTCACGTGCATTTCGATCCGGCGGGCGGCTTCGACGGCGACTTCTTTAAAATTGGTCCCCGTCGTCTCGCGAAGGGCGCGGCGTTCTTCCAGGTAGGTCAGCGCGAGGAGGAGCGTGAGCGGCAGAAGGCCGACCATCACGATCGCCGTAATGATCTTGCGCTGGAGGCTGTGAGACCGACTCCAGAGTGCCATAGCTACCAAACTATGCAGGAAAGTTCTGAATTCTGAATTTTGAGTCTTTAGTTAGCACCTTGCCTCAACACTAAACACTCAGAATTCACTTCTGCGCACCGTCAGGCGCGCTTCAACAGCGTTCCCGTTCTCCCAGGCCACAGCAAGAGCAGCGGGCTGGCGACGAATACCGACGAATACGTCCCGAAAATGACGCCCCACAGAAGTGCTAGCGAGAAATCGTGCAGCACTTCACCGCCGGCCAGCGTCAAGGGAATCAGAACCAGGACGACGGTCAAGCTGGTGACGATGGTCCGGCTCAGCACCTGGTTGACGGCATTGTTGATGATCGTCTCTTCCGTGTCCCGCCGCCGCATACGGAGGTTCTCCCGGATACGGTCGAAGACCACGACCGTATCGGTCAACGAATAGCCCGCCAGTGTCAACAGCGCCGTGACGACCAGCAAGGTGATTTCCTTGTCGAGGACGTAGAAGGCGCCGAGAACCGCCAGGACGTCGTGGAACGTCGCCAGCGCCGCTGCGATGCCGAATCGGAACTCGAAGCGGGCCGCGATATACAGGATGATGCCGGCGAACGAGACGATGATGGCGACAAGGGCGTCTTCCTGGAGCTTTTTCCCGATCGTGGGGCCGATCTCCGTGCTGGAATCGACCACGAAGCGGTTGTCGGGGAAGGACTTCTTAAACGCCTCCACCACCTTGTCGGCGACCTTCTCCTCGATCGTCGTGGAGGCCTTCACCCGGATGAGCAGCTTGTTGTCCTGCCCGAACTCCTGCAGTTCGGCGTTGCCCAGGCCGTTGGCTTCCAGCGCTCTCCTCGCTTCGTCGATCTTGAGCGTCTGATCGAACTTCAACTGCACGGCGGTCCCGCCTGCAAAGTCGATCCCGAGGTTCGCCGCTCCCCTCGCGATTTGAATCAGCCCGATGATCCCCAGAAGGACCATGATGCCGGAAAAGATGAAGGCGTAGCGGCGCTTTCCCATGAAATCGATATTCGTCTTCCCGAGAATCTCCAACATGAAAGCTCCTCATTGAACCGCTGACAAGTCCGCATGCTGACAAGTTGAAAGATCATACCGCGCGCTGGCTTGTCAGCCTGTGTCCTGTCAGCTTCTTTGGCTAAATGCTCAACTGCTCAACTTTCCCCCGTTGATTCATGATGTCGAAAATGACCTTCGTGCCGACCAACGCCGTAAACAGATTGATGGCGATACCGAGGCATAGCGTAACGGCGAACCCTTTGATGGGTCCGGTCCCGAACAGAAAGAGGGCCACGCCCGTGATCAGGGTGGTCACGTGCGAATCGATGATCGTCAGCAAGGCCTTATCGTAGCCGGCGTCGACCGCCATACGCACGGCTTTTCCTCCCCTCAGCTCTTCACGGATCCGTTCGAAGATCAGGACGTTCGAGTCGACACCCATCCCGATCGTCAGCACAATACCGGCGATGCCCGGCAGCGTCAGCGTGGCCGTCAGGGCCGAAAGCGCCCCCATCAAACAAATCAGGTTCAATACCAGCGCAAAATCCGCGACCACACCGGACAGCCGGTAGTACACGATCATGAAGATAACGACCATCAGCCCGGCGAACAGCGTGGATTTGATGCCTTTGTCAATCGAGTCTTGTCCGAGCGACGGACCGACGGTCAGGTCTTGGATGATTTTCAGCGGGGCGGGCAACGCGCCTGCCCGCAACACGATCGCCAAGTCGTTGGCTTCCTGGGTCGTGAAGGTCCCGGTGATCTGCGCGCGGCCGCCGGTGATCCGCTCCTGAATGACCGGAGCGGAATAGATCGTATTATCCAGCACGACGGCCATCCGCTTCTTCACATTGTCGCCGGTAATCCTTTCAAATTCCCGTCCGCCTTTCGAATCGAAGGTGATCGAGACGTAGGGATCATTGAATTGACCGATCGCCACCCGGGCATCGCTCAGCACGTCGCCGGTGAGCATCACTCGCTTCCTGACCAGATAGGGAATGCGGGATTCGTGTCCAGTGTCCTTGTCGACGGCCCGTTCGAAAAGGATCTGGTCGCCTTCGGGAATCTTGCCTTCAAACTGCTTCAAGATCTCGGCTTCCTTGTCCTTCGGAATCCGCGCGGGGAGGTCGAGCTTGAGCTGGTTGTCTTCGTCGAGCATCTTGAATTCCAGCAGCGCGGTCTCCTTGATCAGATCCTTGGCGCGTTTGGGGTCCTTCACACCCGGCAACTGGACGACGATCTGCTTCAATCCCTGCCGCTGCACCACCGGCTCCGCCACGCCGAACTGGTCGATCCGGTTCCTGATCGTCTCCAGCGCTTGATTGATGGCCGAATCCTTGATGCGCTTGATCTCCGACTCGCGCAGTTCCCACACGACCGAATTCGCGGACCCGACTCCGTCCTTCTCGACGAACGTGGGGAAATCGTCGATCAGCTTTTGAACTTGAGTTTTCACATCGGCGTTCTGGAACTGAATGGTGACGGTATTCGGCCCGGTCCGTTTGACGGATTCAGCCGGAATCTTCTTGTCCACCAACATGTCCTGCAACGACGTGGCGGAACGATCGACGGCGATCTCCACGGCGCGATCTTCGTCGACCTCCATCACCATGTGAATCCCACCCTGCAGATCCAGTCCCAGAGTGATTCCCTTGTTGGGAAAAACCGCCTTCACCCAGCCCGGCAGCGCCTGATACAGCGGCTGATACGAAGGAATGAACCAGACCGCCGACACCAGGATCACCAGCACCAGCAACATGAGCCGACCACCGACTTTTTTCATACGCGCGTAACCTTTACCCTCTCCGGACTATGCGTCCTTGTCCTCGTCGTCCCCGCGCAATCGCGCGACGTATTCCCGCTGCATCTTGATTTTCGTGTTGTCGGCAATCTGGAGCGTGACGGTTTCTTTCCCCAGGTTCGTGACCGTCCCCCAAATACCGGACGCCGTGACCACCTTGTCCCCTTTTTTCAACGCCTCCAGCATCGTTTTCTGCTGTTTCTGCTTCTTCTGCTGAGGAAGGATCAGCAGGAAGTAGAAGATCACGAAGATCAGGACGAAGGGCACAAGCGACAGCATCGTCCCGGCTCCCGACCCCGCACCGTTAGTCCCCTGAGCCCACGCCACCGATGCCATGAACATAGAAGATATCCCTTCCTGCGATTTAGTTGTCGCCGGCCGTCCTGCGACCGCCGCCGGTCTCCTGCTCCGCGAGCGACGCGGTCTCCTCCGGCTCCCGCCCCTGCGCACGATAAAAGGCCGAGCGAAACTCCTCAAACGTCCCGTTCGCAATCGCCGCTCGCATCCGCCGCATGAAATCGGCGAAGTACCATAAGTTGTGAATCGTATTCAGCCGGGAGGCCAGCATCTCCTTCACGTTGTAGAGATGGTGCAAGTAGGCTCGCGAGTAGTGCGCGCAGACGGGACAGCCGCAGGCCGGATCAATCGGCTGCTCGTCACGCACATATCGCGCCTGCTTGATCAGTACTCGTCCCGAACCGGTAAAGAGCCATCCGGTTCGGCCATGGCGTGACGGCACCACGCAGTCGAACAGGTCGGTGCCCCTGGCCACTCCTTCAAGCAGGTTCTCCGGCATCCCGACACCCATGAGGTAGCGGGGTTTCGATGCCGGCAGCTCCGGGACCGTGGCCTCCAGCATGCGGTACATCTCTTCCTTGCTCTCGCCGACCGACAGGCCGCCGATTGCATAGCCCTCGAAGTCGAGTTCGACGAGATCGCGCGCGGAGGCTCTCCGCAAGTCCCGATCCACGCCGCCCTGCACGATCCCGAACAAGGCTTGATCGCCGCGACGCCGGCTGTCCCTGCACCGTTTCGCCCACAACGTCGTTCGCCTCACGGCATCGCGCACGGCGTCCTGATCGGCCGGCAACGCAACGCAGTGGTCGAACGCCATGATGATGTCGGCGCCCAAGGCTTCTTCGATTTCGATCGCCGTCTCCGGCGTGATGAAGTGGGCCGAGCCGTCCAGGTGCGATTGAAAACTCACGCCGTCGTCGGTAACCTTGCAGAGCTTGGCCAGGCTGAAGATTTGAAACCCGCCGCTGTCGGTCAGGATCGCGCCGGGCCAGCCGGTAAAACGGTGGAGTCCTCCCATTTCGGCAACGACCTTGTGCCCAGGCCGCAAATAGAGATGGTAGGCGTTGTTGAGCATGAGGCGAAAGCCCAGCCCTTCCAAATCCTGCGGTTCGATTCCCTTCACCGGTCCCAGCGTCCCGACCGGCATGAAGGCCGGAGTATCGATCGAGGCGTGCGCGGTCGTCATCGTCCCCAGTCTCGCACTCGTCCGCTGATCCGTTCGTTCCACCGTAAAATTCATACGAGATCCGATTACATCTGATCCGGCGCAGAGATTCCCAGGACCGCCAGCCCGTTCTTCACCACTTGCTGTACGCCCCGCATCAAGGCGAGTCGTGCGGCGGTTCGCTCCTGGCTCAACGATTCTTTCTGCGGCTCTTCCGATGAAGCGAGCCCGGCCGGCGCAGCCCCGTACACATCTTTGTCCGCTGCGGGAGGCAGAATACGATGCTTGTTGTAAAACGTGTGCAGGAGCCCGGCTAATTGCTGAAGGTAATAGGTCATCCGATGCGGCTCGTAGGCCGCCGCGCTGGCCTGCAACACGGCGGGATAAGCCGAAAGTTTTCGGATCAGCCCCAGTTCGTCCGGATCGGTCAGCACCGTCAAGTCGGTTTGGGTCGGCAGCGGACAGCCGATGCCTCGCGAAGCCGCCACCCGCCAGAGGCTCGAGATCCGCGCGTGGGCATACTGGACGTAGTACACCGGATTGTCGGCCGACCGCTGCTTTGCGAGCTCGAGATCGAATTCCAGATGCGTCTTGGAGTCGCGCATGAGGAAGTAAAATTTGGCGGCATCCGCTCCGACTTCCTCGATGACCTCGCGCATGGTGATGAAGTCGCCCGTCCGCTTGGACATTTTGACTTCTTCGCCTCCACGCAACAGCTTGACGAGTTGGACCAGCACCACTTGCAGCCGCTCCTTGGGATGCCCGTAGGCTTGCATAACCGCCTGCATGCGCGGGATGTAGCCGTGGTGGTCGGCCCCCCAGACGTCGATCAGGACGTCGTAGCCCCGCTGAAGCTTGTCGCGATGATAGGCGATGTCTGAGGCCAGGTAGGTATATTCACCGTCCTGCTTCTTGACGACCCGGTCCTTCTCGTCGCCGAACGAAGAAGAGCGGAACCACCAGGCCCCTTCCTGTTCGAACAGCAACTGGCGGGACTTCAATTCATCCAAGACCCGCTCCACTGACTTGGACTCCAGCAGGGAGGCTTCGCTGAACCAGGATTGAAACTCGACGCCGAAGGACTTGAGATCTTCCTGGATGAGGGCCATGAGCTCGGCATAGGCCAAGGTGCGGCAGGTCTCTTCGACGATCGAATCCGGCTGCCCTTCCAGTGCGGCTAGTCTTGGCTTGAGACGTTCGGCCACCTCGGTGATATAGGTACCGTGATAGCCGTCTTCCGGAAACGTGACTGCACGGCCGGACGCCTGCCGGTAGCGGGCGAAGACGGAGGCTCCCAGGAGCTTCATCTGGCGGCCGGCATCGTTGATGTAGTACTCGCTGACGACGTCGTACCCTACGGATTTCAAGAGGCTTGCAACGGCCTGCCCGACTGCCGCGCCTCGGCCATGGCCGACGTGCAGCGGTCCGGTGGGATTGGCGCTGACGTATTCCACGAGGATACGTTTCCCGCAACCGAGATCGGAACGGCCGTACGCGGCACCGCTGGTTTCGATTTCCCGGAGAACTTCTTGCCACAGGGCCGGCTTGAGGGTCAGATTCAGGAATCCCGGCCTGACGATTTCGATGCGGTCGAAGAGCTGTTCCCGCTGGGGCAGGTTATCCACAATGATCTGCGCAATGTCGTGAGGGTTTCGCTGCTCGGAAGAGGCCAGTGACATTGCGACCGTCGAGGCAAGATCTCCCCATTCCGGCCGTTTAGGGGCATCAAGGCTCAACACAGGCCATGCTTCCGTCTTCAATTGCCCTTTTTTCCTGGCCCCATTGAGGGCACCGAGCAGCGCAGTCGTGACCTTGTCTTGGATGACGCCTTGAGACACGAAAAAGCCCCTAAGTCCTCAGCATTGAAAGGAAAGTTTAACTGGCAACTCTAGCACACGGGGTAGGCAGAGACAAGGCGCGATCTGGGGGTACCTGCGGAGTTTTGTCGTCAGTGGCCGGCGATAGACAGTGTTCCAATAGGCCGTGGGCGGAGAATTTCAGGCAGGGCTTGTCGTCGCATTGACGTACGGCTTCCCAAGAACGACAGGAGCAGGGGTTCCCTCTTAGGACGGTCACATGCTTCCCTCTTGGCGCCCAACGAGCAGAGTCCGTGGGACCGAAGAGGGCCAGGGTGGAAATCCCGAACAGCGCCGCAAGGTGGGTCACACCTGAATCCTGTCCGACAAAGCATTCTGCGTAGGACAGTAGGCCGATGGCCGTCTGGAGATCCTTCCCCCTCATCACCGTCACCGGGTTGGAAAGCTTCCGGTGGAGCCGAGCCACCGATTCCGCATCAGCCGGCCCCTCAACGATCACAGGAATTTTCCCCTTGGCTCCCATCAGTTCAATCAACGAGGCCAGAGCGTCGGGAGCCACACACTTGTGCAGACTTCCGCTGCCCGGATGCACGACGATCAGCCGCTGTTTCTCCTCAATTCCATGGTAAGCGAGGAGGCTCCTCCCTTCTGCCCTCCAGCGATCCGGTACCATGACAGGCGTCCTCTCCTCTGATCTTTCCGGAGATTCATTGATGGTCTCAAGGAATCGATCGCTCTGGTGAACCGTCTTCACGGTAGAGGAGAAAGGTGAGCCGACAACCGCCTCTTTGACGCCGCTGCTCCGAAGCGTATCTCGCAGGACGCCCCGGTCATCCTGAGTCCAAGCCACCGCGACATCGCATCGCTTCAACCAATCCGCAAGCTGCCCAGTGACCACCGGCGAGCCACTGAACAACTCTGCGCAGGCGCTTCCATCGAGCGGACACCACGCATGGACCAATCCGCATTCCATCAACACGGAGCCTGCATGCCCCCTCGCACTCAACACCAGCTCGTGATGAGGATATTTCGTCCTGAGTCGCCTGAGCGCAGGGACCGCCAGTAGGACGTCTCCCAGGGAGCCGGGATGAACAATGAAGACCGTACGAGCCATGCGACTACAGGCGAGGTTGGGAACCAGGCAGCCCGGCAAGGAGTTTCTTGGCCGCTTCCAGGTCCGCCGGTGTATTGACGTTGAGAAACGATCGTCCGTCCGGATCAACCCGGCTCAACTCTGCTTCCGTCACAATCCGCGTCGCCAAAGTGGAACGTTCGACGATCCGCTGAATCTTCAGCTCCCCGTTCCGGATCATCTCTTCCATCGACGGAAGACAGCGCTTCCCATACAAGGCATGGAGTGGTTGCAGCCCGGTATCCCGCCTGACCATCACGACGTCTGCCTGTTCCTTCATCGCAACCATGAATTCAACAGCCTGAGCGGAGAGAAACGGCATGTCGCAGGCCACTGCGAACACGAATGGAGTCGTAGACGCATGAAGGCCCGTGTAGAGCCCACCCAAACTTCCGCAATTCGGCACAAGGTCACGCAGCACCGGCACATCGGATTCTATCGGTTCGCTGTCCTGTGCAATGACGATAAGGACTGCTTGGAACACGGTGCGGAGCACGGCAAGGCTTCGGGCAAATAGCGTCTGCTGCCCGAGCTCCAGGAAACGCTTATCCTGCCCCATCCGTCGGCTCTTCCCACCTGCGAGCAGCACTCCTGTGACATCCGTCACCATCTGCGATCGATTCTCTCCTGAGAAAACAAAGAGGGGGTGGGTTTCCCCACCCCCTCCCTGCTGACATTCACGACTCTACCTGAAAACCTTACAGAGTCTTCCCCTTCTTCTTGTTCGCACGGCGGGTCAGAACCCAGCCTTCCAGCAGCACTACGCCAAAGGCGATGACCACCGGATAGATGTAGGTTTCCCGCGGGATCGGCGGATTCATAAACGTGTAATAGAAGGCCGAGACGGCCATCTTGCGTCCCGCATCGCCGTTGTGCCCGTCCCATGCGAAGAAAACGGTGGGGATGTACTGACCGACCTCGAAGAAAGTGTCTTCATCGTAGTCCTGGTCTTTCTTGTTCCCTACCGGCCGTTGAATCATCACGTACCAGCGGCCGTTCTTCCATTCGCTCTTGAGGACCTTGAGATTCTCTTCGTAGGTATCCCGTTCTTCAAAGTCCTTGTCCCAACCCGTGCCCTTGAAGGCCCGGATGGACCCATCGGCTTCCCACTTCACGATGTCGACCGGGAACTGATCGTTGGTTCCGAACAGGTACCGCGGCTTGATCGGAGCCGGCAATTCTTTCCACTTCACCGGCGTCTCAACCGCGATGGCGTCGTTGTAGACGGTGTACTTGTTCTGATTGGCTGCGATCGATCCTTCTTCGCCGGTTTTCGGATCCTGCTCCTTGATGTCGACGTTCACCTGGGTCGGCGCCCAAGGCAACTTGCCTTCGGCCACACTCTTGGTTCGATCGTCCCATTCGAGGAGGTACACGATATGCTGGTCGTTGTACAACGAACGAACCCAGATGTCGTCGATCCGGTTCACGAAGTTGCGCGGCTTGTGGGTGATCTGTCCACCCATCGCCACATAGCGTTTTGGAGCCTTCTGCCAGGCTTCATTCTCCATATCGGAAGGAATCTCCCCTTCGACAGGATTCGACGGCACAACGAAATTGATCTTCGGCTTGTCCGTCAGTGGATCGATAGGGAGCGGATTGCCTTCCGGGTCGCGCTCGCAGAGGGAGTTGACGAAGTTCGCAATGTCCCAGCGCTCGTCGACCGAGGTGCTGTCCGCAAAGGACGGCATCGGAGTGCCATTTACACCGGTCGAGAACGTTCGGAAGATGTTCCGGACGTTGTAGGGATCCTGGCGGCTTCCACGGAAGTTCCAACACTTATGCCAATCGGCCGGTTGGATCGAGAAACCCCAGTCGTCCTTCAGGTTGAACGCGTTCCCGTCGCCGCGGCCCTCGAGGCCGTGGCATTCGATACACTTCTTTTCGACGATCAATTCGGAACCGCGCTTCTTGCTTTCTTCCGTCTGCGGTTTCGGCTTGAGATCAGCCAATTGCAGGATGGTCTGGGTTTCCGACTGCTTGTCCGTGAACTTCCGGTCCTTGACGAGTTGCGTCGTGACGAAGGAGAGCACCTGCAATCTCTGCTCTTCCGTCAAGATACCTTCCCAGGACGGCATGGCCGATCCGGGCAATCCATGGGTGACGGTCTCAAACAGATCGTTCTGACCTGGGACTGGCTTCTTCGCGTCGAACAACGGAAGCTCACCGCTCGCCGTGTGCCGAATCTTGAACGTTCCCTGGTTGAAGTTACGCGGCCTGGGCCAGAGACGATCAGCGCCAGGACCATCGCCTGCGCCATCCACGCCGTGGCACCAGACGCACTTTGTAAAGTAGACACGCTTCCCCGCTTCGATCATGTCGGCGGAGGGTTCCGGGGCAAGGTCGCCCTTCTTGAACCCCTCAGGGACATCTTCCGCAACTGCCAACGGCAGGCCGACGGGTCCCGAGGCCAGGATGATGCCGAAGGCGGCAGCGGCAACCACTCCTACCTTCTGACTTACGCTTGTTCTCATGTTTACCCTCATCATCTATATCCAGGTTATCGAATATTCTTCTGGCGGCTTAATCCCAGGTACGGGGATAGTAGCCGGTATGCCAGTACTCGAACAGAATCACCTTCCAGATTTCGTCCACGGTCAGATGCTGTTCCCACGGCGGCATTACGGAAGCCCAGGGGAAGCCTTCGTTCGGCAATCCGATGCCGCCCTTGGACACACGCCAGAAGATGAAGGTCTCCTGTAGCTGCGCGATCGTTCCGGGGTCGGTGAAGTTCGCCGGAATTGGGTTGAACGCGAAGGCATGCAGCCCGCGCCCGTTCAAGTTGTCCCCGTGGCAGAAGTGGCAGTTCTGGAAGAAGATCTCTCCTCCTTCACGAACATACTTCAAGTAGCCTTGGTTCTTGTCATCCCAGGGATTGGCGTTCGGCTTCATCAGCCTGCCCATACCCTGTTCGACGATGTTCGCGTTGGTATATTCCTGGTCGTACTTCCCTTCTGGGTTGACACGATACGGATTCTGCGAGGTCTGGAGGACGTAAGTCTTCCCATGCACCTTGGTGCTGGCCGGCGGGGCCGGGTGCACCGTACGCAACTCGATCGGCTCCTCCGACTTCGGCTTCATCGCGTTATAGGAGAAGCCGCCGATCAACAAGGGCAACAACACGAGGTAGGCATAGCGGAGCAGCTTGTTGGCGCCGCTCTGCGCATCCAGCACGTTCATGATCGGCTGCTTGAACTTCTTCCAATCTTCCTCATTGGCCGACATCCACATGAAGACGGCAACGAGCGAAACCGTTCCGTACATCGCGCGGACGCTAAACGGGATCGGCGGATAGACACGGAACTTCAGGTAGAGCAATACAAAGGCCCAGAATCCGATCCCTTGCCAGAACCTGGGAATCGCCATGCCCATCGAGCTCATCATGTAGCTGAGCCCAGTAAATCCTGCGACGAAGCAGGCAAACTCCAGGAGCATTTGAATGGGCATATAGCCCTCGACTAAGCGCACAGTATTCGACGGGACAACGTCGAAGATCATCCCGACCAGCAGGAGGAGTCCAACGACCCCTACCAGCGCGCCGACCGACATCAATGCTTTCATGGGTTCACTCCCTTATGTCTACAAAAGTGATGGCCAGCCAAGATTACGAGATCTTCGGTGGCGGCGCACCCGCCTTCACCTGCGACAGATAATCGACAATCTTCTTCAGCGCACCGGCGCTCAGCTTTTGGCCGAATACCTTCGGCATCGTGTTGTCAGGGAACGGCTTCACCACGTAGGCGCTGGGGCTGACTACCGACTCCATAATGTATTCCGGAGTCGATTTGGCAGTTCCCTTGTATTCCTTGTCCTTCAAACGAAGGGGAGCGTTGGTGCCCTCTTCGAGCTTGGGACCGATCGTGCCGGTCGCGCCGGGAATGCCCGGGATCGTGTGGCAGGAGACGCACTGGGCCTTCGCGAAGATCTGATCCACCGGCTCAGACCCATCCGCTAGCAGCGCGCTGGGGGCTCCGGCCTTCTCCTCGGTTTTCTTCGGACGGTCGGCCTCCGGGATGAACTTCTCATATGACTTGATAATTTCTTCATATGACGGAGATTCGCGCCCTTCCCGGACATAGAGCCAGGTGTCGACAGCCGCCAGCTCTTCCAACGCCAACGAGATCGGCGGCTTGTGAATCTTCGGCATCGGGCTCTCTTTATCGTTCGTCCCCTTCACGCCGTACCCTGCCACAACGTAGCAGCTTGGGCAGGAATGCGACTCTGCAATATATTCCTGACCGTTCTCAGCAGTCCCTGATCCGGGGAAGGCTTCCTTATCGGCATATTCACGCTTCGCAGGAGCCCCTTTCGAATACTTCGGATCCTCGAGCCGTTCCTTTCCGGCTCGCTCCGGAAGGCCCAAGAGGTTTGGGGCACGCTCGCCCAACATGCCTGCGTGAAAGGCGTGGCAGAGGGGACACTGACCCTTTCCGATGGCGCCCTGTACTTTATTCTGCCCGATGCCGCCAAAAATGATTTTTTCACCTTCGTCGGCCAACTGCTGCGGAGTCATAGAACTAAAATCGAGCTTTTCTTCTTTGGGAGGAAATCCGCCTTCGACTTGCGGCAGCCAATTTCCATAGCCGGACAAAAATGCCGCCACGAAGAACATGAATCCGCCGATCTTCAAGAGAGCGCTGAGATTCGTGAAGTACAGCGCCATCATGAAGGTGGTGGCCGTGATCATGACCAGGGAGACCGGCAGCAACCGATTCTCACCGTAAAAGTTGTTCTTGTAGTTGGCGATCGCGATAAACAGCAGGAACGACGCGATGATTCCGATAAAGGTCTTGAATACCGCGCGCTTCTTTGCGGCAGGATCGCTGATCGAGACCTGGAAGTAGATGAGAAGGCCGACGAGAATGGCCATCACCATCCATCCCATTGAGAGGGCTTCGTTAATCAGATTACCCACGGTTTTAACCTCCTGCGGCTACACCGGGGGAGCGGGTCAATCGCCCGCTCCCCCGTAAGCCAATGCTCAATAAGTATGGTTAGTGGCTGCCAGCAGGTTGCGGCGCACCGCCCGGAACTCCCGCCTTCGCTTCCACTGGGTACTTCTTCGCCGTCAAGCTGCCGAGCCAGAACACGAAGAGGATGCTGATCCAGAAGAAGAGCACGTTAAATGAAATCATGTTGGCCGCGAATCCCACCGTATGCGTGTAGGCCCAGGGTGAGTTGTCGCGCATGATCTCGTTCACGTGCCAGAAGAGACGGACCGAGGAGCGAATATAACCCATCAATCCCATCATCCAGGTGAACGCCGTGGCCAACATGATAAGCGCGTACTGCGAGCGGGCGGAGATCTTACCCCACTCGATCGGACCCATCTGCTTCGCACCCTTCATCATGACGCTGTTCAGCGCGAACATGAAGAAGAGGCAGGAGAGGGTGGTCGCCACTTGCGGCACCGACAATCCGACGCGGACGTTGGCCGGAATGTAATAGCCATAGATGGCCAGCCAGATAATGTTGACGTAGGCGCAGGCAAAGAATACGCCCATGAAGATATTGCCGAACTTCGCCCACGACACGGTCGAAACCTTGTTGCCTCGCATGTACCACACGAAGCTCAACACCGTGGTAGTAATGATGACGTTGATGCCCCCGTTCTTGGCGGACATGACGCCGTAGTTCCCGAGCACCGGGTGCTGCTGACCGCCCATCGCCTTCAATTCGGCTGGGGTCATGACCATGGTGTGGGGCGTGATGAAGACCAGGTATCCGCAGGCCAGGAGGAAAACCAGGTACTTGATGTACCGTTGATACTTCTCCGCGCCGCGCATCCGGCCCATCGCCTGCCACAGGTAGTAATTCGTGCTGAGGAACAAAATCCCGATCATCGTCGCCTGGATGATGAAAAGCCAGGCCAGCAATCCGCCCATGAGCGTGATGCCCATCTGCTGCCGGTAGGCATACACTTCGCGCATCAGCCAGTAGCCCGCGAACGGCAACGGGATCAGAAACGCGACACCGAGCGCCATTGCGATGTAGCCCATCCAGTCATAGTGGGCCCGATCTTCTTCGGTCTTGGACGCGAGAAACTTGTACGCCGCGTAGGCTGCGACGACGCCGCCACCGAAGGCCATGTTACCGAGAATCCGGTGCACGTTCAGCGGATTCCAGAGCGCCGTATGCAGCACGTGCCAGATGTTGCCGAGATAGCGACCCTGCTCATCGACGCCGGCGGGGGACATCATGAAACCAATCCAGCTATTCGCCAGGAACATCAACAACGTCCCGATGACGTTCAGGATGACCGACATGCTTAAGTGAATCCACTTGAGGAACCCCTCCTTCATCTTGTCCCAGCCGTAATAGTAGATGTAGAGGGTTCCGCTCTCCGCCACGAACATCAACGCATAGATATGCATGACCGGGCGGAAGATGCTGGAGAGATAACCGAAGAACGCAGGATATAGAGTCAAGAAGGTGAAGATCAGGATGCCGCCTAGGATGGCCGTCAGCGAATAGGCCGTGAGACTGATCTTGATGAAGTCGTAGGCCAACTGATCGTAGCGCTTTCCAAGCGCCTTATCCTTCGTGACGACCCCCATAAACTCGATGACCATACAAAAGATCGGCACGGCCAGCACGAAGCTGCCGTAGTAGAGGTGCTGCTGGTTCGCGAACCAGAGCAGTACGCGGCTTTCGAAGTTGTACCGCGGATAGTCACGGGGACCATCTGTGGTCTTCGGAGCCGGGGCACCGACGACGATGCCTTCCGTCTTATAATAGACGTCACGCCCCTTTTCGACCTTGTCTCCTTCCTTCTTCACCCCATCTGCCGCCGGCTCTTCACCCAATGCCAGCCCAGGCAGCGACACAGCGATAGGAAGAAGGAGGAGCCCAACCATTGCGCCAAGCGCCATGATCGAGAACAGTTTCTTGCGGGTTACGAGACCCATGGGATACCTCCTTGATGCATTTCGGTAGAGATTCACAAATCAACTCACAAAGCTCTCAATAGGGCGACGACCGGAATCTTACTTGCGGAACAGATACCAGTAATCCAGGCCCTGCATGTCCATTAAGAAATGGTCGACCAGCGTGAAATAGACGAGACAGATGATCAACGAGATGATCCCATATACAATCGACTGACCCATAACACCCTCCTCAGATCAAAAATTATTCAACTGCAAGAGCTCCGTGGCCCTGCTCAGCAGGGGCACTGGATGCCTGCGAACCAATAAAAGAACCAGAGCCCGAAGGCGCAAGTAATGTAGAAAATCATCTTGCCGATCTTGACCTTGATCTCGCTATCTGGCGCAGATGCGGTAGCCATCGTATCTCCCTCTCATCGGTGATTAGGTATTAGGTATATGGACGAACAAAATCCGCGCATTTCTTGACAGGTGCGCGCGCGCAATGTTATTCAAAAGTGCGCTTCGCGCGAAAACACAAGGAAATCATGAATAAAAACTCAAAAGTGTTCGACATTATAGTTTTGGCCGGTATGGTTGTCAACATCATTCTGGCCGTGTTTCTCATCCTGTACTACTTCGATTTTCTCTAGAATTACCAAGCGTTTCCCCGGACTTCTCCCTCTTTGGTACTCCCGAAGTCGCGCATCGAAATCCGATCGTTTCATCACGAAAATCTTGCATCATCTTGCTGCGACTTGTGACCCTGATGTCACCTCCAGTCGTAGTGTATCCGCCGCCGCGCAATACCCGGTACGTGCCAAACTCTGGACTCGGCGGGTTCCGGTCCGGCGCATCCTTGTAATAGGTTTCCCCGTACCAGTCTTCGACCCATTCCATGACATTGCCGGCGCCGTCCATGACTCCGAATGGGCTTTTGTCTGACCGGAACGTTCCTACCGGTGCCGTGACATCGTGACCGTCCTGCACCCTGGCCCAATTCGCTCCGCTTGGCTTCTCCTGATTCCCCCAAGGCCAGAGCCGGCCATCTGTTCCCCGCATCGCCTTCTCCCACTCCGCTTCAGTGGGCAGCCGCTTGCCTTTCCATTTACAGTATTCGGCAGCATCGTCCCATGAGACATAAACGGCCGGCTGGTTGACCCCGCGCATCCTCCCGATGCTCTTCGCATACCGCGACGGGGGGCCTGCCTTGCGATGCCCTGTCGCCGCAACAAACTGCTGATACTGATAATTCGTCACCTCATAGCGGTCGATCGAGAATGTGTCGAGGTGAATGGTTCGTTGCGGCTGTTCGTCGAACCCGCCGCTCGTTGTCCCACGGACGAACGGACCGGCGGGAACCTCGACCATGTCGTCTTCGATGGGTTTTTCATTGGAGATAGGCTCCGGCTCAGTCGATGCCGAGTCGTGGGCCTCAGGCGACGCCTCGAACGGCGTCAACGACGTTCCCCGAAGGATGCCCATGATCGGAAAGGCGGCGAAGATCAGAATGACGAGGAGAAATGCGACCTTGAATTTCGTTTCGAGCATGACGTCAGGATGTGGCGGGACTGCCTCCCGCATCGAGATCACCAGCGCAGCGGATCCCGATGGTGATGTCCGTCCGCCAATGCTTGGCCGCGAACCGCTTTGAAAGTCGCGCGTTGTGCTCGGTCTCACGCCATGACCCGCCGCGCACCACCTTGAGATCTCCGTCCACCGGCCCTTTCGGGTCCCGATAGGGCGACTTCCTGTAATACCCTTCGTCGTACGTGTCGGCAACCCATTCGGCCACGTTCCCGGTCATGTCGAAGATGCCGTACGGACTGCGACCCACTTCGAAGGAGCCGGGTGAGGCCAGATACTTGTACCCGTCTTCAGCGCCATCGACGTTGGCGCCGTTCGTCACGAACTTTTCTCCCCAGGGATACTTGCGCTTGCCCTCCCCTCGCCCGGCCTTTTCCCATTCCGCTTCCGTCGGCAGTCGTTTCCCGGCCCATTTGCAATAGGCAACCGCTTCGTCCCATGACACGCTCATTGCGGCAAACTCAGGCTTCAAGAGTTTCGATTGGTCATCTTCGAACACTTCAATCCGCGGCATCTGCCGTTTCGTCATCTTTGCGAATCGCGCATATTCCTCTTGCGTTACCTCATTGCGGTCGATAAAGAAGGCTTTCAAGAAGACCTGATGTTCCGGCGCCTCGTCAGGATCGCCGTCGTTGCTCCCCATCGTGAACGGGCCCTCTGGGACCTGGACCATCTCGCGCCCTTCATCTCCCATCTTCGTCTTGTACATCGAGAAGTCCTGAGCCTGTGCGCCGCTGGCGACCTGTCGGCTTTCGGATTTGATCGACTTGGCCAGGTCCTTCATCTGCCGCGATTTGTAATCCTCGTACAACAACAGGCCCATCATCATGAAGAACGAGGCGAACACGAAGATGATCGAGCCAACCAGCACCCCTTTGTTTTCCATAGCCGCTCAGACTCCTTCGCTTGTCCGCGGCGCCGCCGATACCGCTGCGTCTTGTTCGGCCCTCTTCGCCGCTCGGACATCCAACAGCATCGAGATCTGCACGCCGAGAAATCCGCCCATTGCCGCCCCGGCGCCGGCACCGACCCAAATCCGATCTTCCCCGGCCACCAACCAGGCCAGCGCACCACCGAGGACCGTGCCGACCAGAATGCTCGTAAGGAAGCGGCGCCCCCCGAGATAGCCGATCACCGCCCCCATGACCAGGCCGATGCCGATTGCGATCGGCATCAATCCACCGCCCATGATGAAACCGATCAGCGTCCCAACGGTTCCCATCACCATGATGCCGAAGGGAATGTCGTACCAGCGTCGACTGGACAGCGCTTCTGATGGGAGCGTATCAGCCATGGATGATTCGGTTACTTTCCTGACGTGGCCACGAGCGGGCCGAAGTCGATCTCGACACCGGGCCCGGCGATGATCGAAATGCCCCATGCCTTCGCGGCCGGTTCGTGTTGATGGATCCGTTTGAAATCTTCGTACACGTTGACCTTTTCTTCGAACCACTGGCCGACGTCCTTCGTCCCGCTCTGGACGACGATCTCAGACCCGCTGAACATGCCGCCTTCAGTCAATGCCCCTTCGGGTTTCGTGGCGCTCCAAATGTACTTGGTAAACACGGGGATGAACATGAGGTCCGTATCGAGCGAAGCATAGATCGCAGCCAACGGCTCCGTGCCGGCCGCGGATTTGTTCAGCCGCCATCGCCAGGTCAGTACGGGGTACGCCTTGGGATCCCAATCGATTTTTTTCTTCTTGATCCGCTGACCCGCATCCTTCGCAGCTAAAAAACCGGCGCCGTTCTCGGTCTGAACCTTGTATGCTTCGCGGCCCTTTGAATGGCTCCGCTGGCTTTCGTGGTCCCAATTCGAGGGAAACCCGTCCGGCTCCTTGGCCTGGAAATCCTCCAGTACCAGCTGCGCTCCTTGCGCCTGAACCGCACCATCCTGGTTCAGCATCACCAACGCGACAAGTCCAGCATACAATCCGACGATCCAATTCTGTCTCCACATAGCTCCGATCACCCTTCCCGTTACGACACTTCCTGTGAAGATGCCGGTGCAAGTGACGGCGCCGACTCCTCGAACAAGTTTTCAGTGATTTCCTGCTGTTGTCCTCTTTGGCACATCCAGAAGAGCACAAACACCGCTCCCCAAAACACCACCATGTTCAGCGTGACCATCTTCGCCGCAAACTCCAAATCGGGCGTGAAGGCCCAGGGCGAGACGTCGGCCATCAACTCATTCACATGCCAGGACAGTCGTCCTGACGATCGAATGTAGCCCATCAGCCCCATCACCCAGGAAAACGCTGCAGCCAAGCCAAAGAGACCGACCATACCGCGCACAGGCATCTTGCCCCACTGAACCGGACCATGCACTACCGAGCCTTTCAACATCGCACGATTGACCAACAGACCGGCGAGGATCACCGTGAAGGTCGTTATGGCCTGCGGCCCAGACAAGGCAACACGAATCTTCGCGGGCAGATAAAAACCGTAGACCGAGAGCCAGATGACGTGGGCGATCCCCACGGCAAACAGCGTCCCAATGATAATATTGCCGGCACGCACCCAAGACACCGTCATCGTCCGGTTCGCCCGCCTGTACAAAAGATAACTCAAAGTCGTAATCAGGATCATGACGTTGATGGCGCCGTTCTTGGATGACATGACCCCATAGTTACCGACGACCGGATGTTGCGCGCCGCCCATCGCCTTGACCTCGCCGGCCGACATCATCACCGTATGAGGCGTGAGCCAAATGAAGAGGGCCAACGTCAACGCGCCAAGCAGGAACTGATAGTACGGCTGGTACCGTTCCCCGCCCTTAATCCGCGCCATGCTTTGCCAGATGTAGTAGTTCACACCCAGCAACAGCGCTCCGATCAATAACGCCTGGACGACGAAGAGCCACGTCAATAACCCGCCCATCATGGTAATGCCCATGTTCTGGCTAAAGGCATAGACCGACCGCATCAGCCAATAGCCCGCAATCGGCATCGGCAACAACGCGCAGACCGTGACGAACAGGAAGATGTAGCCCACCCAGTCGAAGTAGGCCCGTTCTCCCTCGCTCTTGCTGGTGAAAAACCGGTAGCAGGCATAGGCCAACACGACCGCCCCGCCCGACATGATGTCCGCTAAAAACCGGTGCACGTTGAGCGGGTTCCAGAGGGCTGAATGGAGCAGATGCCACATGTTTCCCAAGAATCTGCCCTGCGAGTCGACGCCGGCGGGAGCCATCATGAAGGCCGACCATGAATTGGCCAATAGGAGCAGTCCGGTACCGAAGATGTTCGTTAATATCCCGATCGCAGCATGGACCCATTTCAACCCCGGTTCGGCCATCCGATTCCAACTGTAGTAGTACAGGATCAGAAGCAGCGACTCGCCAACGAAGACCGCTGCATAGGCCGGCATGAACGCCTTGAACGTGCCACCCATGTATTGCATGAAGGTGGGATAGAGATAGATGAACATGCCCAACATGAGACTGCCCACCAATGCTGTCACTGAGAGGGCGAGCAAGGCCACTTTGGCAAGATCTCGAGCCAAGCCGTCGTAGCGCAGGGACAACGCCGGCTTCTTGGTCATGAGACCCAAGAATTCGAGCAAGGCACAGAACAACGGCAAGGCCAGCACAAATCCACCGAAGTAGGTGTGCTGTTGCGTGACGAACCAGGTAAGCAAGCGGCTGTCGAAGGAGCCGATCCGCGGATACATCGTTTCTGTCGGAGACGGTGCTGCGGGACCTGTCGGTGTTCCCGGCGTATTGAAATACCGGTCCGTTGCGTCTTGGGCGAGCACCGTCAGGTCAAGACAAGGCATGAACAAGCCGAACGCCGCCGTGATCAACAGAAGCGCTACCCATGTGTGCCGCGAATGTATCTTGTTCATCATCCTAGGCCTTGGATCCCGTTGTCCCAGCAATGGCCGGCTCCATGTTCGTCGACTTACCCAGAATCCCCATCACAAATGGACAACGCAGCAACGATGGACTTAGATTCAACCCTTGCTGTTCCTCAATCTGACGCCGGTAACCAAGGTAGTACCCATACAACGCCATCAATGCCGTTACGATGGCGCCACTGGCTATGGCAAAGACCGTGGGAATCCCCGGTTGCTTCAATAAGAAGATCACAATGCCAGCAGCCACAAGATAGTAGGTTGAGGCGAACGCTAGTCCCGGCCACCACCAATACTTCAGTAACTCTCCAGGCTTCGCGTGAGCCACCCCAGCCATCCACGACGCCTGAGGCCGAAGCCCACCGAAGTATGCACAGAGCGCGATCGCTCCGCCGAGCGCTGTCACTGCAATCACCTGAACAATCACCGCCGCCTGCTGTCCTTCTGCCAACTGCCCCAGCGCCGCGCCACACATTCCAAGAATCAGCCCGGCTCCAATCCACGGACCGAACGAAGCCACATGGCTGCCGAGCATCCGGCGTAGCGGCACTCCGTTCGGAAACGTCGGGACAGGCCGCCCCATCAGCGCAACCTTACGCACGTGTCCGATTTCGAAGGCATCGCGCGCCACCGCCGTGCAGGAGATGATGATCGCCATCATCGCGGGACCGTCCGGATGTTTCAAATAGTCGTATCCCACAAGCCACAGCAGGGCTAGCACGAGCAACGAGAGTTGCACGCCGTAGACAAACCCGATCCATCCTGAGATCCAGCCCAGCAACTTGGGGCCATCTTCCCGAAACACCGTCGGCCAGCCGGCCCCGCGGCCAACGCGATATGCCAGCAGCGCCGTCACCAATCCCACGATTCCGCTCACCATCAACAGCACCATTGGTTCCGTCAGAGGCAGCCAATGTTTGGCAAGACGGTACACACCGAATGCCACGAGGCCGGGCACGAACATGACGATCCGTTTCTGTTTGCGAACGGATTCCTCCGTCACAGCCAGGCTCAAACTCGGCAGGACCCGTAACGCCATCCGATGCAGCATCTCTTGTTCTCCCCCGTCACTCTCTCTATGCGGGTGCCGTCGATCGATTGCTCGCCCGCAGCGGGGTCCCTACACCGGGCGGGGTGCGAGGACGAGCAACGATCGACGACAGGACCCGCTCACCCCTTTGCCGCCATGCCAAAGTATTTGGCTTTGATCTCTTCCATCAACGCGACCGTAATCCGTGTTTGCCCTCGGTCCGCGGCTGTCCGCTCCAATTCGATCTTCGCCATCGCCCGCACGGGAGCGGGAACTTTCTCCAAGCGCCGTTCCGCTTCCGGTTCCCACTCGATGCGGTCACCCGTCCGTGGACGGAGCAAAGTCTCGTAAGTCACCACCCGTTCTCCACGCGTACGGACGTCCTGCTCGACCTCCTCACGAAATAACGGCGCGAGATAGGGCGGCATCCGATCCAGTCGATGCAATGCCTCGTCTGTCCACATCAATCGATCGACGAGACCATTCATCTGCCCGGCCGGCACATCAATGCCGACTTTCAACCCGCAACTCCTACATTCGGATCTGATGAACCACTGAAGCGCGCCATCCTCGTAGGCCCGCTCCTCGATCCCTTCCGTGTGCATCCAACGCCCGCAGCCGCAGGTCAACATCACTCAGCCTATCTTCCCGGGGTACAGAATGTAGAGCATCGTGTAGGTGAAGCTGCCGGTCACAAACAGGATGCAATAGATGATCATCGTAAATCTGCCCAAGGCCCGATGGCGGCGCGCGCCGTTCGGCCAGATCCGCTGTATGGACATCTCGATCGCGAACACGATCGCGACCAGCAGCAAGAGACCGATATAGACCTCCATCTTCCTGACAGAAAATCCGGCCGAGGCGACGCGGGCGAAGAACAGGCCCATCACGAGGGCGGCGATCACCCCGAAGATCGTCCCGATTTTTTTCCAGGAGGTTTGCAACAAGGATTCGCTCAACGAGCGCACGCCGGCGACAACCTGTTGGGAACGAAATCCGAGCACGATCATGTAGACCGCCATGACCAACCCGATGATTACCAGAATAATGTGGATCGTGAGCACGGGAATGAAGACGTAGTCGTAGAGTGCTTGCGAGCCGCCGAATCCTTCCTTCCCCTCGACAGCCAACACTCCCAACTGTCGAAACAGATAGTACGCGACAAAGAACGCCAGCATGGCGATCATACCGCCGAACATCAGCCAATGGTGCGCATCGGCCTGCCGTTTTCTGGCCTGGACCCATCCGAAGATGAACAACCCCGTGAAGAGGGTCGCCATCAGCTGACTGAGGTCGGCCCCGATCGTGGCGTGAGTACCGAGAAAACCCGGGTCTTTCAGCCAATCCATATCGTTACCGACCGCCTTTCACGGCCTGAACGACCGCGGTCTTTTCGAGTTCTTCCACCGTCGAGAACCCCGCATGCTTCATCCACTGCATGGCGTCCGCGGTCTTGTAGCATCCACCCTGCTGCGTGTTGACCAGAATATGGACCGCAAAGGCCGTCGTCCAAGCCGGCCCGGTCCCGGCTTCATCCAAGAATCGATCCTTGATGACGAGTCGGCCGCCCGGCACCAGATGCGCAAACACCTTTTTCACAAGAGCTTTGTTCGTATCGTACGTCTGATAGTGCAGGATGTCGGACATCAAGGCGAGATCGTAGGGCCCCCCGAGCGGATCCCTGTTGAAATCTCCCGCCTGCAATGCAATCCGCGACTCGAGCCCGGCATCCTTTACCGTTTTCTCCGTCAATCGAAGCGTGGCGGGGAGATCAAACACTGTGGCTGTAAGTTCCGGATAGACCTGACAGAAGGCGATGGCGTTGGTTCCAGCCCCGCCGCCGAGGTCCAACATGCGGACCGGCCCGGATAACGTGAGTCGCTTGGCTAAGTCAGGTCCGCTCTGCTGGCCGATCCGATGGAGCACCGCGAGCACATTCGTGCCCAACTCCGGATCGGTCTCGAATACATGCCGATCGACAAGGCGCTTCCCGGTCCTGATGGTTTCTTCAAGTTTGCCCCAATTGTTCCATTCGGCATCGTGAAGCAGCAGCAAATGTCCGATGTAGTGAGGAGAATGGCGCACGAGATGTTTCTCGGCCGCGGAAGCGTTCCGATAGCCCTCCCCTTCTTTCGTCAGGAGCCGCAAGGCGACAAGTGCGTTGAGCAGAAGGACCAAGGTGGGCTCATGAGCCCCGATACGGCCGGCAATTTCCCCAGCCGTTTTCGTCTTCCCGTCGAGTGTGGAAAACAGATCCAGCCTGACGCCCGTCAGGAGGATCTTGGTCTCCCAGTAGTACCCGAGCTGGAAGATTTCTGCGAGGCTTAGTTCGCGTGACACACCCGTCCCCTTAACCAGGAAATGGCTTTGAAAGACGGCATCTTACCTAGTTTGGAAATTGAAAGGCAAGGCAGCGGAAACCGGCAGATTGGCACTCCAAAACACGAAGGGCAGCGGATCGCTCCGCTGCCCTTCGGTGACGGGTACCCGTCAAAACTGCTCGGCTGGATTACTTGATCTCAGCCTTGAGATTGGCCGTACCGCCATCGGCGACTTCAATCTCGAATTCCGTCTTCTTGCCCTTGCCGGCGAACGGATGCCAGGCCACCACCTTGTGCTTGCCTGGGGGGACATCCTTGATCTCGAACGAGCCATCATCCTTCGCCACCGCGAAGTGGGCGTTGGTCACCGGGAGGAAGAACGACTGCATGAACTCATGCTGGTCGCACTGCAAACGATAGTAGCCTTCCTTTTCGGCGCCGCCGCGGAACGTCACCGGCTTGTCAAGCTTGTCACCCTTCTTGGCCAAACCGATGTTGAACCCGGTCGCCGAAGTGGAGCCCTTCACGGTGAAGCTGTGGGGGTTGTGGAGCACACCCGCTACCGACTTGGGATCATCCGGATCCGCGTCCGTGTTCTCGACTTTAAACGACTTGTTGTTCACAACCACTCCCGCGAAGGGGAGGAACTCACAGAACGCCGCCGTCACTTGCGTGCCTGCATACCCATCGATAAACGCCTTGTCCTCGATATCGACCACGGCTACGACCGCGTTCTTGAGGCCGCCGTCCTTGCTCACTTCGATGGTCGGCATGAACCGCTTGTCGCCATCCATCAAGCTCTTGTTCGGGTTCTTCGGGCAGAACTTCGGATTCGGGAATTTCGCGAAGGAGAATTCCTTCTTCTCCGACTTGCCCGCGAACGTGACCTTACCGGCAATCGTGCCTCCGGCAAACGAGGTGAGAGGCGCCGCGAGAACCGCGACGGCTGCCACGCCAAATACGACTGATAACGCACTCTTCATGGGACTGCCTCCTTGTGATTAACGATCCGCCCTGATTCCGAGCTCGCTGTTCCCTTCCTTCATCCACCGGCCTGTTGAGAAGAAGAGGGAAACTGCTTCTCCTCTGGTGTACTCGATCGACGACAATGCTGGCGAGGCTGGTCTGGGACCGAGTATGTATACAAAATGTTAACGTACCTGTCAACGCCAAACAAGAGGTCAAAATGGCTTGCTGCACTTACAATTTCGACGTCAAGAGGTGGAGCATGGCTCCTGCTGCCGTCGAGCGGACTGCGTCGTTCTCATCGTGCAGGGAGGCTTTAAATAGTGGGAGCATCTCGCGGTCTCCGATGTGACCCAGGGAACGGATGGCGACGATCTTGGGACCGGGAAGTGGGTCCATGGTCAATGTTTCCAGCATCGCGATGGCACCCTGACGGTTTACTTTGGTCGCTTTCCCCAGGGCAAAGGCAGCGGAGGCCCTAGCCGCCGTGTCGTTCTGCTGGGCTAACCCCCTGATAGTTCCTGCCACCGTGTCGTAGGACTGATCCAATTGGAGCAAGGCCGCAGCCGTCGCTGCCCGTACCGTCATGACGGGGTCATTCAACCCTTGCGACAGGATTGGAACTGACTCCCTGCTTCCGAGATCCGCCAACGCCACAGCGGCGGATTCCCTTACCGCCGGCACGGGGTCCTTGAGCAGCTTTTCAATCAACGACCGCGCATCTTTCTTGCCCAAATGACCCAATCCCCTCGCTGCCGCCGCGCGGACCGACGGTTGCTTATAGGTCAAGAGCTCCGTCATGAGAGGAGCACCCCGCTGGTCTTTCAGATCAGCGATCACTCGTAGAGCCTCAGAGCGGTCTTCTGGATTCGCGGCTTCTGACGCCTTTTTGAGTTGTTCCCATGCTTCTTTCCGTCCTAACCTGATCAACGCCCCATAGGCGGCAATTCTGACCGTTTGCAATTCATCCTTCGTCGCATTCTCAATCAGCGGTATGGCGGACGGATCGCCGGACTTGCCCAATACTTTCACGGCGCGTGCCTTGACGAGCCCCGCCTGATCCTCGATCGCGGAGCGTAGCTTTTTGGATCTGCGGCCCGCTTCCGAGCGGCCCAACCCTTCGACCGCCAACATGCGAACCGGTCCCGAGCCGTCGCTCAACCCGTCTTCAAAAAAGGGAACGGCTTCGTCCGAATCGAACTCCTTCAGCGCCGTGTAGGCGGCTCCGCGCATTTGCTCCCGCATGTCCTTCATCATGGCGACGATGAACCCCAGGGCCACCTCGCGGAGCAACGGGACGTCGTCCTGCTTCAGCGCCGCTTCCAGCTTGTCATACTCCTCCAGGGCCTCCTTCGGTTTCCCGAGCCTGAGCAGCGTTCTCGTCTTGAGCCGTCTGACATCAGGAGCGGCAGCCGCGTCCTTATCTAACTTGCCGAGTTCATCGAGCGTCTTTTGATAGTCCTTCTTGTCATACAGGGCTTGGATCTGAGGTGGGACGGTGGGGGAACCGGCGAAAGCTTCCTGGACAATAGACAGGGCTCCTAAAGCGGTCGCAATGACGATCAGTTGACGAAACGGGACCTTCATGTCCTACCCTTGCTGCTTTCGACCGGTGGCACTCGTGCGCTTCTTATACCCCGGCGGCTCGTCGAAATAATAGGCCGGTTGAGGCGAAAACCGGACCCGCTCGTACTCGAACGACCAGTCGCGGTCCCGGCTGACCAGCTTGAGGACCATCCCGGTCTCCTTGTCCGTCCATTCGTAGAAGCGCTCGGCACGGCCATCGCGATCGATCCGCACGTCGTACAGTTGCGCCTCACGGCCGGCGACCGTGGCATCGCCCACAAGCCGCCGATCCCGTTCACCCGGCAACGTAGCGTGAAGCGGCAGCACATCGTCGGGATCGATCGGCGCCACAAGCAGTTCTTTTTGCTGCGCCAGCACATACCAAGTTTCCGATTGGTCGAGCCGGATGATTTCGATCGCGGCATAGCCACGTTCGGTTCGAACCGCGTACTTGTATTCGAGACGGAGGCGGTCGCTCTTGGCGAACACCTGCGCCTGATATTTCTTCCCATTGACCTGCTTGATCAAGGTCCCGGAGAACTCCGGGGAAGGAGAGACTTCTGCCTCTGCTCGGAAGGCGGCGGCACCGAACGCGACAACACTGCAAAGAAAAAGGAAGACCGGAAGACCGGTCTTCCTCATAGCCAGATTCCACATGAAACGTCAGTGCTGATGTTCGACGATCGGATGAATGTCGATCGAATACCCCAGACTCTCCGGGCCAAAACGAGGATTGTCCACCACTTTGTAGGCAGTTCGATTGCCCTTGGGAGCCGGCAAGGACAGGTTCTCGACCAGCTTGCCGTCAGCCTTGACCGTCACCTGCCTGGTGATGCCGTTGCCGGTCTGCGGATGCCACACCACCATCTGATACGTTCCCGGCGGCACTTGATCAATCGTGAATTTCCCGTTTTGGTCGGTCAACGCATAATACGGGTTGTTGACCGCCATGGCCCAGCTTTCCATATACGCGTGAAACCCACACTGCATGTAAAACGTCCGCCGGCCCTTATTGAGATAGACCGGCCCGACCAGTGACTTGCCCGGCGCGTGATTGTGCATCGCGTGGAGATTGCCTCGCTGGTGCTGATGATTCATGACCAGCGGGGTATTGAACAGCGTCCTGGCTCCCGCCTCCAACGACGTTTCATACCCCTGAATATCGTGCATGACCGGATCCATGTTGATGACTTCGACGGCATGGCCGTTGCGGACGATGGTCATGAACGGCTGGAACTGACAATCGCGGGCTTCGATCAACGGCACGGAGGTCTCGAACGGCTTCCCGGCCTCGACCCCTTCCAACAGCACGATGGCATCCTTCAAGCCACCCGCGTCATCGACGATGAAATCATGAAGCAACCGCCACCCGCGGCCGTTCGAGATCCGCCCACAGTATTGTGGATCCGGAAAAGTGACCAGGTTGAACCCTTTCGGCTCGGGAACCGGTCCGTCGAGCCGCACCGTCCCTTCGATCGTCCCACCATGTTCGACGTCGATGACGTCATAGGCGTGCGTCGGCATGGCAACAGCCAACCATATCAAGAACAGCGCTGACAGGGTTCGCGCAAATCCGATTCCCTTCATCCTGTACTCCTTGGTGGTGGGCGATGGCCCGACTTCGGCCATCGTATCAGAGGACCGCAAAAAAGCAAAAGGGGGAAGCCTTTCGGCTTCCCCCTTCCATCTGATCATGTCCCGCAAAGGGGACATGATTCGATCTTACTTTGCTGCGACGGGAATCGCACGCGCTGCATCCTCCAGCGACGCCGCCTTCATCCCTGCGCCCGCTCCGTGAAGCGGCAACAACCGCTGGTCGCCGGACGGCAACACGCGGAGGTAGCCCCACTGACCGGACTGCGAGTACGGCAACCGCTGGTTGCTGTATACATAGTCGCCGGGCGAACGATAGGGTCCGCCTGCCGACGGAATGAATGCATCGATCGTCTCCGACCCGGAGAACTCGACGACGCTGATCTGGTCTGCGCCGCGCATGAAGGGCTCGATCGGCCACTCATGCTTCTCGACGCTGAACATCCCGTTCTGCTCGTTGCTCACGCCCAACACATGGATACGCACGGGATCGCCCGCATGCGCTTCGATGATCGGGGTGGCGGGATCTTCCGGCTTGTCCGCTTTGCACGGCTGGAACACCTTGCCGAGCGAGCAGCCCTGTTCTTCACGATACTTGTACGGCTCGGACCGGTAGTTGACGCCGGTCAGACCCGCGACGTTCTGCACATACGGCATGAAGCTCGTGCCGATGATGTTGTCCTCGTCCTGGAAGAACAACGCCACGTCACGATAGTTCGGCCGATGTTCCATGCCCGGCAAGCTGTGATCGATGATCACGTCCGCCGCCCAGGCATTCTTGTTCGTTAAATCGGCGCCGGTCTTCGGGTCGCGATATTTCGCGCCCTTCGGACCCACGACGATTGCGCCGAACAATCCGTTGCGCGGATTCGTCATCACGTTGCCCCAGTCCCACACCAGCGACTGAGTTTCGCCGTTGAACGGATCCGCATAGTAGGTGTAGCTGCGCTCACCGCCCGGCGCGATCGTTTGATCGCCGGGGTTGTTACCGATGTTCGCGCCTTGGGAATCCTTCGGATCGAAGGCCAATCCGATGGCCGAGAAGGAGGCCTTGCTGGCCTTCATCTTGTTCTTCAGATTGATCTTCACGCAATCGCCGACGTTGACGCGCAGCGTGAGCGGCATCGGATGCGCTCCGCCGGCCACCTTGGCCGTATCTTCCTCCAAGGCGTAGATCTTGGCATCCGGGTTGGTCAACAGAATCTTTCGCTCGAAGTCCACTTCGATGGCTTCAGGCGCCTTCTGGTTGAACTTCATAGTCGGGAAGTCCATGGCGACGACGTTGAACGTCTTCACCGGAGCGTCCGCCGGACAGACCGGCAAGGCCTGCTTGATTTCGGCCTTGTTGGAGAAGCCCCCCGGGAGCTTCTTCAGGTCGGCCTGTTCCTTGTCGTACACGCGCACGATGCCCCAGCCGCCCTCGGAGAACTTGGAGGACCGGCCGTTGAAGTGGATGTAGTCGCCCGCCTGATGGCGAGACCCACCCGCTTCCGGCACCACGAGGTCATAGCGCTCCGCAATCCCGATATGGATCGAGTTCTTACGGTTCGCATCACCCGCGTACCGCTCCGACAAGAAGGTATGGCCCGAAATGGTCCAGACCATCGACTCGTTCATGAGAGTGTGCAGGAGACGGAACACCATCGTGTCGCCCGTATAGGCGCGCAAGGTCGGTGTATAGGGATCACCGTGGATCTGGCTGTTGAACGCCTGTGACACGTCCGGATTGGTCGCCAAGCGCTGCGCGATCGGTCCCGCCCGGAAGTTCAAGCCGCTGCCGGTGGTGTGCGTCCCACCGTTCAGGAACGGCATCGGCGTCATGTAAATCTTTTCCGGCATCATGAAGGAGACGGTCTTGCCCGCCTCGAGCGCCACTTCGATCGGCTGCCCGGGCGGATTGCCCGCCGTCACGATGTTGACGGTGTGCGGCACGGTGTCGTGCACCTGCACCATCAGCTCGCGGAAGCTGTTGTTCACGCCATGGCCCACCGGCTCGTTGGTCCGGATGTCCGCGACGGGACCGCTCCGCACTTCCTTTCCGGTCTTCGGATCATGATAGGTTGACCCGACCGGCTCGGCGATGAACGTGCCGAACCCGCCGTGCGGCCAGGTGGTCGCGCCGAACGCATGGTCGTGCCAGAACACGGTGCCCACGTCCGCATCGACCCAGAACCGCTGACGGACGAATTCGACCGTCACGATGTCGTTCGCCGGGTGATCGTTCTTCAAGCCCTGCGCCAAGGTGATCGTGTTGCCGTTGATCGCCTTGATGCGGGAAATTTCATTGCCCTTCACGTTATCGGCACCGACGAGGATCAAGGTGCCCACGTGATACTGCTTCGCATTCTTCACCGCGAGACTGGAGGAGCCTTTCTTGGCTGCCGCCGTCAACGTGGTGTTCATCGGGGCCGGGAGGCCCTTCTTGTTTTTCTTGTCCAGCATCGTGAACGGACGAACCGACTGCTCGTAGGAGAAGCCGGTGATCACGCCGTCCGACGACTGGTTGTCGAACTGCAGGAAGTGCCAGTGGGTGTTGATCTTCGACGACTGGAAGTTCGTGTAGTCGTCGTCATCCCACTCGCTGGTCAACGTCCAGTCCAAGCAATCGTAGATGTTGCCGCGGACGACCAACGGATACTTCAGATCGTCGTTGGCCCGGATCGCCGCTTCTTCCTCGTGGAGCACATAGATCAATCCGTTCGGATCGATCACGGGCGGTTCTTTGCCCTGCGCCTTGGCAATCTTGATCGGCATTTTCACGAAGTGGACGTTGTAGCTCTTC
>FKKE01000348.1_pt1 | contig 94033 bp, 104 predicted proteins | sample 1106331 | NCBI WGS metagenome assembly FKKE01 (sample SAMEA3931202, study PRJEB13176) | freshwater metagenome | biome: Drinking water system; feature: drinking water; material: freshwater | place: China | collected 2013-02-06 | reverse complement strand
CACGCGCTGCGGAATCTCGATGCGTTCGCACGCGCCATGGCGCAACGCATTCGTCGTCGCTTAACGCGGCGCTTGCCGAAGGCTTACCGGCCCGTGTGCGCCGAGCCTGTGTTGGCGCTGGGCGTGTGCGACATTCGCTTCGCCGATTCTTCTTGACCCTCCGAGGACCGCCGGCTTCCAGCCGGCACGGCGCCGCGGCTACCGACACGCGCAGGCGCTCGTTCGATTCACCCAATGCCGGCTGGAAGCCGGCGCTCCTTAGAGCCATCCGCCGCGCGAAGCGAAACGCTTCGCCGCGGGCGCCGGCGCATGGGCGCTAACTTTCCCCCTCCGCGAACGGGTTTTTCCCGGCCTTCACGATCAGGCGGATCGGCGCGGCGTGCAGATCGAAGGCGTCGCGCAGGCCGTTGACCAGATAGCGCTTGTAACTCTCCGGCATCTCCTCGGCGCGCGAGGCGATCAGCACGAAGGTCGGCGGGCGGGCTTTGATCTGGGTGAGGTAGCGCGGCTTGATGCGCTTGCCGCGCACCGCCGGCGGCGGATGGCGCGCGATGACAGCGTAGAGCCACTCGTTCAGATCCTTGGTCTTGACCCGCGCCGTCCAATCCTCATGCGCCTCTTCGACCGCGCGCATCAGCCGGTCCAAGCCGACGCCGGATTGCGCGGCTGCCGTCACCAGCGGCGCGCCGCGCGCCTGCGGCAGGCTCTCGCGCGCCACCAGCTTCAGCTCCTCGAAATGCGCGCGGGGATCGTCGATCGTGTCCCACTTGGCCAAACAGAGCACCAGCGCGCGCCCCTCGCGCACGATCAGATCGGCGATCGAGAGATCCTGTTTTTCGAACGCCTCTTTGGCGTCCATCACCAGCACGCAGACATCGGCGAACTTCAGCGCATGCAGCGTATCGCCGACCGACATGCGTTCGAGCTTGGCCTGCACCTTCGCCTTCCGGCGCATGCCGGCGGTGTCGACGAGCTTGAACTTCTTGCCGCGCCACTGCCAATCGATGGCGATGGCGTCGCGGGTGATGCCGGCTTCGGGTCCGACCAGCAGCCGATCCTCGCCGATCAGCGCGTTGACCAAGGTCGACTTGCCGGCGTTCGGACGCCCGACGATGGCGATGGTGATGGGACGCGTCGCCTTCTCCGCCTCGGCTTCCTCATTTCGTTTTTCATGCGCCGCGATCGCCGCATAAAGCTCAGCCATGCCCTCGCCGTGCTCGGCAGAAAGCGCGATCGGCTCGCCCAAGCCCAAGGCATAGGCTTCGCTGATGCCGACATCGCCGGCGCGGCCTTCGGCCTTGTTCGCCGCCAGCACCACCGGCTTGCCGGCGCGGCGCAGCAATGCGGCGAAGGCTTCGTCGAGCGGCAGCACCCCGGCGCGCGCGTCGATCAGCAGCAGAATGACATCGGCGTCGCGGATGGCGATTTCGGTCTGCTGGCGCATGCGCGCTTCGAGCGAGGCGTCGGTCGCATCCTCGAAGCCGGCCGTGTCGATCAGGGTGAAGTCGAGATCGCCCAGCCTGCCCTTGGCCTCGCGCCGGTCGCGGGTGACGCCCGGCGTGTCATCGACGATCGCGAGCTTCTTGCCCGCGAGGCGGTTGAACAAAGTGGACTTGCCGACATTGGGCCGCCCGACGATCGCGAGTTTCAGCATGCCAGGTATCGGGTGTCAGGTGTCAGACACCTGGCCCCCGCCTCTTCGCTGACACCTGATATCTGGCACCTGACACCTACCTCAACGCAGGACGACGAGGCGCGCTTCGTCGGTCACGATGTAGATCTGATCGTTGGCGGCGATCGGGGGAATGAACACGGGCTGGCCGACATCGGCGCTGGCCAAGGTCTGTCCGCTCGCGGGCGAGACGGCGACGACATCGCCTTCGGAATTCGCCAGCACCAAACGCCCGCCGATCATCACCGGGCCGGTCCACGAGACGCGACCCTTGCGGTCGTCTTCGTCGCGATAGCGGCGCAGCTGCGACACCCAGTAAACATTGCCGGTGCGGCGATCGAACGCCGCCAGTTCGCCGTCGACGCTCACCGCATAGAGCACGTCGCCGGCGGTCCACGGCGTTTGCGTCGAGGCGAAGTTGCGCGCCCATATGCGCTGGCCGCTGCGCAGATCGATCGCCGCGAGCACGCCGGAATGGCTCGCCGCATAGACCGCGCCGCCGTCGATCACCGGGCGCCCGGCGATGTCGTTGATCGCCGACAGCGAGGTGAGGCGGCCGGTGCGCGAGAGCGAATCCGACCACAGCCGGCGGCCATTGCCGCCGAGCAGCGCGACGATCTCGCCCGAGGCGAACGGCGCCACCACCGTCTCGCCGTCAATGGCGACGCTCGGCGCCGAGAGAATGCGCGCGGGCTCGGCGATCGCCTGGAAGGTCCAGGCCACTGCGCCTGTCGCCGCATCGAAGGCGATCAGTTCGCTGTCATTGGTGGAGGCATAGACGCGGCCGTTGGCGAAGGTCGGCGCCGACTGGAACGGCGCGCTGGCCTCTGTGCGCCAAATCTCGTTGCCGGTTTCGGCGTCGAGCGCCGCGATGAAGCCGAAGCCCGTGGTCACGTAGACGCGGCCGGCGCCGGCAGCGACGCCGCCGCCGCGGGCGACGCGATCGCGGCTGTCGTTCGGACGCAGGCGTTCGTCCCACATGCGCCGCCCGTCGCTGGCGCTGATCGCATGCACGCGGTGCGCCGCATCGAGGAAGAACAGGCGCCCGTCGGCGATCACCGGCGGCGCGGCGATCGCGCCGCGATCGTTGGTGCCTTCGCCGAGGCTGGCGCGCCAGGCCCGCTCAAGCACGGCGGTGCCGGTCGATTGCGGCGGCGAATTGTCGGCGGTTCCGCCAGGTTGACTCCAATCGCTGACCGTCACCGCCGCCGGCACCGTAATCGCGCGCGAGGCGAGCGTCGGATCGGGCGTCAATTGCTGTTCGAAAGTGAGGATCGACTGGCGGCCATCTTCGGGCGCGGTCTGTTGCGGCGCCTCGCTGCCGCCGTCGAACGGATTGAGCGCGCCGCCGATGCGGCTCACGGTCGAACACGCCGACAAGGCGGCCGCGGCCGCGATGATGGCGATGGGTCGCAACGGCTTCATTTGCTGTCTCCTTCGGAGGGCGCAGGCGCAGCTGCGGCGCCGTCCGCGGGGGTTTCTTCACCAGGACCGATGACGCCGAGCGCGACCTGCGCGCGCTGACGCACGGAATCCGGCGCTTCGAATGCGAGCGTCAATTCTTGCAGGGTGTTGCGCGCGAGTTCGAGGTCGCCCGCCTCCCACGCTTCGACCGCCAACAATTCCCGCGCCGGATAAGCGATGCTGGAGTCGGAGTCGATCAGCGGCTGCAGGCGCGCGCGCAGCGCCTCGAAATCCTGCAAGTCGGCCGCGAGGTAAGCCGCGCGCAACTGCGCGCTCTCACGCATGATGCGATCCGGCGCGGCTTCGGCGGCGGCGTCGAACTCGGCCAATGCCGCTTCCAGGTCGCCTTCGGCGACCAGCAGCGCGGCGCGCTCCATCCGCGCCATGGCGCGATAGGCGCGCGGGCCCTCGTTGGCCAAGCGCTCGAACTCGGCTTTGGCCTCGTCATAGCTGCCCTGCGCCATCGCCTGGCGCGCCATCTCCTGCGCGGCGGAGAATTCTTCGGCGTGCTCACGCGCGACATTGGTCTGGTAGCCGGTCCACAGCTGCCATCCGCCCAATCCGAGGATGAGGAGCGCGAACGCGCCCACGAGCCAGGGGCCGTAGCGCCTGACCAAACCCAGCATGCGATCCTGCCGCAGGCTCTCGTCGACTTCCTGAATGAAACTGTCGCTTTGATCGGTCACGCGCCGTTCCTGACCCTAAGGCTCGGCGAGCGCCAGCCCTCGTCCCCCAAAATCGGCGGCAAGCTAGCCGCGCTCGCCGCCCCCGGCAACGCGCGGGCGCCGCGCCTTTCCGCCGCCGCCGCCTAGGGCATAGGTCTCGGCTGCGGCAGGAAAACGGCGGGCTCTGACATCGGCGGCATAGGAGGCAGCCGCCTTGTCGATTTCGGCCTTCAGATTGGCGTAGCGGCGGACGAATTTGGGGGTCCAATCGAAGAGCCCGAGCAAATCGTCTGTGACCAGGATTTGCCCGTCGCACTGGGCCGACGCCCCGATACCTATGGTTGGGGCCTTGACCGCGGCGGTTATTTCGGGAGCGAGCGTTTCATCGACGCCTTCGACCACGATGGCGAACGCGCCGGCAGCGTCGGCGGCGCGGGCCTCCGCCAGCACCTGGGCGCGCTCCTCCTTGGTGCGCCCCTTGGCGCGGAACTTTCCGTCCACGTTCACGGCCTGGGGCCGGAGGCCGACATGGCCCATGACCGGCACGCCGCGCTGGACCAGATAGGCGACGGTGTCGGCCACGTAGGTTCCGGCCTCGACCTTGACCGCCTGGGCGCCGGTTTCCTTGAGAATGCGCGAAGCGTTGGCGAACGCTTGTTCTGGACCCGCTTCATAGGAGCCGAACGGCATGTCGACCACCACCAAAGCGCGCTTGGCGCCGCGCATCACCGCTTGGCCGTGTAGGATCATCATCTCGAGCGTGACGCCGACCGTGCTCGGCAGGCCGTGGACCACCATGCCGACGCTATCGCCCACCAGCAGCACGTCGCAGTGCGGGTCGAGGATTTCGGCCACCGGCGCGGTGTAGGCGGTCAGGCAAACGATCGGCTCGCCCCCCTTGCGCGCCCGGACCTCGGGCACAGTCAGGCGGCGGAGCGGCGCATCAAGGTGTCGCGACATGGGGAGAGCCTCGCTTGGTCCCCGCGTATCTAGCGTTTGCTGCACTGCGGCGCCAGCGGCGTCGCCATTACGGGGTGGAGGGTCGCATTAATCCTGCGAGGCGCGATAGGCGACCGCGCCGCCGGCCAAGGCCGCCGTCGCCAGCAGGATTTGGGTCAGGCCCGCGCCCATCGATTGCAGGAAGCCCTGCGCTTCGGCGCTCACATCTTGCGCCGTGGTCAGTGCGGATTGCGCGCGCGCGGCTTCCAAGCCAACCGCGCCTAAAAGGTCTTGGCCGAACACGCCCGCCAAACTGTACAGCCCCCACGTCACCGCCGCGGCGCCGATCGCGATCGCGCCGTATTGGATGTAGCTGCGCGTCTTGAGGCTGGCTTCGCGCTTGGCCACGGCGCGGCCGACATTCAGCGAAAACCCGTCATCGGCGGGTTCATGGGCTTCCGCGAAAGAGCGCTTCAACAGGGCGTCGAAGTCAGTCATGAGCCAGGGTCCAATAGCCGTCTAAGTTTTTCCGTCCCCCTTAGTACGTGTGATTTCACGGTGCCGAGGGGAAGACCCGTGATGTCTACGATTTCCGAGTGACTGAGCCCTTCTCCGTGGTTCAACGTCACACACATTCTCTCCGCGTCGGACAATCTGGCAAGAGCCTTCTCCAGATCAAGCTTCGCGCCGGCTGCGGCTTCCGGACTGGAATCTTCCGATGCGATTGGCGACGCATCGTCGATCTCCTCGAACACGGCCTTCTGGCGTCGCTTCGCCATCAGGAACGTGGTGACCGCAATCCTCCTAAACCAACCCGGAAAGGCCGCCGGGGTTTCCAAGTCTCTCAACCTATCCCACGCCTTGATGAACGCCTCCTGAGCAAGATCGTCCGCTTCAGCGTGGCTGTGACACATCCGCCTCAACAGAGCTCGGGCCCAGCCCTGACGGCGCTTCACCAATTCCCCGAAGGCCGCCTGGTCTCTGGCCTGGGCCGCTACGATCAACGCAGCTTCTGTGGCCTGCGCCAGATTGATGAACCCCCGAGCCGCCACAGATTACCACTCAGTCGTCCTTCTTCTTGGTCGAATAATCCACGATGGCGAGCAGAATGAAAGCGACGCCGAGCGAGCCCAGAATAACCGCCGGCACCATCATGCCGTTGAAGGCCTCTTCGGCGTAGCCGCCGACGAAATAGCCCCCGGCCGCAAAGCCGCCGGCCAGCGCCAGCAGCACCACGCCGCTGCCCAGGCTCGAACGGGCCTTGTCCTGCGGCTTTTTCTGGGTGTCGGTCAGGCTGCGCATCAGCGCCGGATCGAGCTGCTGACCCTTTTCAAGCGCCTGGGCGATCAAATGATGCGCCGACTGGCGCGTGCGTTCGCGCAGGTAGATCGGCACCAGAATGATGGCCGCCAAAAACCCAAAAAACACAAACGGAACAAAGATATCCGCATCCATTAAGGTATCTCCATAGCCCGGGGTCTAACGCCCCTTTTGCGTTCTAGATGCGCCCGCAGGGCTGGTTGGATGCAGGCGGCGTCAGCGGGCGGCGGCGCTGGCTAAGCGTTGTGTCATGAGCCGGGCTAGCGCTGCCAGAGCGAAAATGACCCCGGCGGCCAAAATACCGCTCTCGGCCTGGTCCCAATTGGCTACCACCCAACCGGCGGCGGCGACCGCCAACAACGCTGCCGCGGCCCCAAGGGCCGCCCACCGGAGCATGGATCGAGCGGCCGCCGCACGGAAACGCTCCGCCTCGGCGGCGCGCATCACCGCCAAGGTGAAGCCCGGATCGCGGGCCGGCGCGGCGCTGGCGCCAAGGGCGGCGGCAAGGCGAGCCTCCGTGTTCATGCGTCGGTCTCCAGCGCGGCCAGCAGGCGTTCGCGGCCGCGCGTTACGTGCGATTTCACCGTGCCGAGCGGCAGGTTCAAGATTTCGGCGGCCTCGCTGTGCGAAAATCCTTCGCCCAGGCACAGCGCCACCGCCGCACGCTGATCCTCCGGCAGCGCCGCCATCGCGCGCGCCAGGGCGATACGATCCTCGAGCGGCGCACCAACCGGCGCATCGTCTTGCTCGGAGAGCCAGTCAGTGTCGCGAGCCTGGGCCCGCCCATGTGCGCGCCGCGCATCGCGCGCGATGCGGAAGCCGATGCCGCTGACCCAAGAGCGGAAGCTCGACCGACCCTCGAAGCGCGACAGTTTGCGCCACGCGGTCACGAACGCCTCCTGCGCGATATCGTCGGCGTCGGCCCAATGGCCGGCGAACCGGCGCAAAAACCCACGAACGGCTTGCTGATGGGCGTCCACCAAAGCTGCGAACGCACGGCCATCCCCCTTGCGCGCCGCTGCAATGAGACGCGCCTCGTCATGCGGATTCATCGTCTTTGCCGCCGCCCGGACGCATGATCGCAAGCGCCAAACAGCCAAGCGCCGTCACCGTCATCGTCGCCGCGATCACAAGATAGGCCGTCTTGTCGTCGGCCGGCGCGTCCGCGTACGCGATCCAAAATCCGAAGCCGAGCGCGGAGAAAACGACAACCTCGCCCCAAGGGGGCTTGGCGCGGCCCGCTTTGTTGATCTGCTCATAGATCACGGGCGGCGGCTCCTTGCCGGCTTCAAGCGCGATCTTGATGATGTCCATGGCCTGGCTGCGGCGCTTGTGTTCGAGCCACTGAGTCCAGCCCGCCGCTAGCATGCTGACGGCGATCGCGCCGAAGATGAACAGCGCCACCATCCAATCTTCCCAAGGGCCGTCATTCAGCATTCCCGATGCTCCTTCGAGCCGTATGTAGCCGCCGGCAGGGGAATTGGATGCGCATGCGGCTTGCCAGACAATACTTAAGCGAATACTTTAGTTTCTATGTTCAGAGCCGAAGCCCACCTGGACCTGGCCTTCCAGGCGCTCGCCGACCCAAGCCGCCGCGCCATAGTCGATCGCCTCATCCAGGGCCCCGCTTCCGTCAGCGAACTCGCGGCGCCACTGGCGATGTCGCTGCCCGGCGTGATGCAGCACCTCGCGGTGCTCGAAGCCTCCGGGCTGGTCGTCTCTGAAAAGATCGGCCGCACCCGCACCTGCCGGATCGAGCCGAAGGTTCTCACCCAAGCCGAACAATGGATCGCCGAACGCCGCGCCCTCTGGGAGCGCCGCTTGGATCGCCTCGGCCAATTCCTCGATGAAACGAAAGACGACTGATGCTCACCCTCTACGGACACCCAATCTCTTCCTACACGTGGAAGGTGCTCGCCGCGCTCTACGAGAACGGCACGCCGTTCGAGTTCGTAACGCTCGATCAGAACACCTATCCGGACTTTCTGGCGAAGTGGCCGCTCGGCACGTTTCCGGTGCTGCTCGACAGCGACCGCAACGCCATGATCACCGAGACCAGCGTGATCATCGAGTATCTCGACCACTACTATCCAGGCCGCACGCGCTTCGTGCCGAAGGATTTCGACACCGCGCTCGAAGTTCGTCGATGGGATCGGCTGTTCGACACGATCGGCACAACGATGACGAAGGTCGTCATGGATAATGTGCGCCCTGAAGGTCAGCACGATCCGGTAGGCGTCGAGGCTGCCAAAGTCGCGGTGCGCAAAGTTTACACCGTCGTCGAAGCGCAGCTCGGCGACCGTGAGTTCATCGTCGGCGATAGCCTCACGCTCGCCGACGCCTCGGCCGCGCCGTCACTTTGGTACGGCACGCGCAACATCCCGCTCGACGGCGCCTTCCCGCGCATCGCCGCTTATCTTGAGCGCCTCAAAGCGTGGCCCGCCTTTGCCCGCGCGGTGAAGGACAGCGAGCCGCTCTTTCACATGTATCCGGGAGCTTAAACATGACGCCGATCAAACACGCCATGCTTGTCATGGAGCGCACCTACAAAGCCACGCCCACGCGCGTCTTCGCGGCGTGGGAAGATAAAGAGGCACGCGAACGCTGGCAGGCGCCGGACGACACCATTCAGATCAAGTACGAAGAATCGAATTTCCGCCAAAGCGGTCGCGACGTCGCGCGCTGCATCGAGCAGGACGGCGGCAAGTACCTCGCGACGGTGAACTATCTCGATATTCGCCGCGAGGAACGGATCGTCTTCAGTGAGGCGGTCACGCAAGGCAACGCCCACGTCTCCGCCGCTTTGGTCTGCGTCGAGCTCTGTCCGGTGAGCGAGGGCACGCGTCAGCTCGTCACCATTCAGATCGCCGCCTTTGACGGCTCCGGAATGGAAAAGGGTTGCGAACACGGCTGGGGCATGGCGCTGGACAATATCACGGAGGAGTTCGAGCAATGACGGCCTATAACATCACTCACGCAATGTTCGTGATCGAACGCGATTTGCGCCACCCGCCCGCCAAAGTGTTCGCCGCTTATGCGGACCCGGCGAAGAAATCCAAATGGTTCGGCGGCCCACCCGAATGGGAAGGCAAACACACGATGGATTTCCGCGTCGGCGGAAAAGAAACCTCACAGGGCGGTCCACCCGGTGGCGTCATTCACAAGATGAGCGGAGTGTATTGGGACATCGTCGAGAACGAACGCATCGTGATGTCCTACGAGATGCGTTTGGATGCGACGCGCATCTCGGTTTCGCTCGGCACCACTGAGATCAAGCCGAACGGCGCCGGCGCAAAAATCATCTACACCGAACAAGGTGTCTATCTTGATGGCTACGACGACGCCGGCCAGCGCGAAGAAGGCACGCGCGAACTCATCGGCAAACTCGAATCCTATCTGAACGCGTGAGGCGCACATGACCACCACCACACACGGCACCTTCTTTGTCGAACGCCGCTACGACGCCTCGCCACAACGTGTCTTCGCCGCCTGGGCCGATCCCGCCGCCAAACGCGCGTGGTTCGCCGAAGGCGAAGGTTGGGACATCCGCTCGTTCGAACTCGATTTCCGCGAAGGCGGCCGGGAGACCAGCCGTTTCCGCGTCGTCGGCGGCAACAACCCGTTTCCGCCAGAGACGACCTTCGGCAACGAAACTGTCTTCGATGAGATCATTGAAAACGAGCGCATCATCTTCACCTATTCGATGGATCGCGACGGCGTGCGCTTCTCCGTGTCCCTCGCCGCAGTCGAGTTCAAGCCGGACAACGCGGGCACGGTTCTCATCTTCACCGAGCACGGCGCCCACTTTGACATGGCCGACGGCATCAAGATGCGCGAGGCGGGCTGGCATGAATTGCTCGGCAAGCTCGACGAATTCCTGAACAGGGGCGCCTGATCGTGTGTATGGGAGTGCGATGACGCCTCAACCGGTAACCATCGCCCTCGACGGCGGCGCCATCTCAGGCCTCTGGCTCGCGCCTGACAACGCAAGGGTGGTCTACGTCTTTGCGCATGGCGCCGGCGCCGGCATGACTCACAAATCCATGGCCGCCATCGCAGAGGGTTTGGCGGAGCGGAGCATCGCCACGCTACGATACAACTTCCTTTACATGGAGCGCGGATCGAAAAGGCCGGATGCGCCGGCCCTCGCTCACCAAGCGGTGCGCGCGGCGGCGGCGAAAGCTTCGGCGCTGGCGCCCGATCTGCCGCTCTTCGCCGGCGGCAAGTCTTTCGGCGGGCGCATGACTTCACAGGCGCAAGCGCTTGAGCCCTTGCCGAACGTGCGCGGTCTCGTCTTCTTCGCGTTTCCGTTACATCCCGCCGGCAGGCCCGGCGACGAACGCGCGAAGCATCTGGAGGACGTGCAAGTCCCGATGCTTTTCTTGCAAGGCGCCAACGATGCGCTGGCGACGCTCGACTTGCTGAGGCCCGTCATCAAGCGCCTCGGCAAACGCGCCACGCTCGCGCTCTCCGAAGGCGCCGACCACAGCTTTCACGTTCCGGCGAAGAGCGACCGCAAGGATGCGGAGGTGTTGGACGAGGCGCTCGACACAGCGGCGAACTGGATGCTTTGTCGTTAGATCGTCATTCCGGGGCTTGGCGAAGCCAAGAACCCGGAACCCAGGGGCCAACGCACTGCGCTTCGATCTCCTGGGTTCCGGATCGCGCTCCGCGCGTCCGGAATGACGAAGCTACTTGAGCACACTCGCGTAAATTTCAGCCTTGAACCCCACCACGAGCTTGCCCCCAACATCCAGCACCGGGCGCTTGATCATGCTTGGCTGCGCGAGCATCAACGCGATTGCCTTCTTCTCGTTCACGTTCTCGCGGTCTTTCTCCGGCAGCTTGCGGAAGGTCGTGCCGGCGCGGTTCAGCAGCACGTCCCAACCCACCTCCTTCGCCCAGCGTTCGAGCGACGCCTTGTCGATGCCTTCGGCCTTGTAATCGTGGAAGGCATACGCGACGCCGTGGTCGTCCAACCACGCGCGCGCCTTCTTCATCGTGTCGCGGTTCTTGATGCCGTAGATCGTTATCTGCTTGCTCTTGGCCATGGCCGGCTTATGCCAAAATCCAAGGAGAGACGTCCATGGCCGATACGCTCACATTCTACACCAACCCGATGTCGCGCGGGCGCATCGTGCGCTGGATGCTGGAAGAAGTGGGACAGCCTTATGAGACCGTGGTGCTGGACTACGGCACGACCATGAAGGCGCCCGCTTACCTCGCCATCAATCCGATGGGCAAGGTGCCGGCGATCAAGCACGGCGATGCGGTGGTCACCGAAGCCGCCGCGATCTGCATGTACCTCGCCGACGCTTTCCCTGCCGCGGGTCTCGCGCCTAAGAACAACCAAGAACGCGCGCGGCTCTATCGCTGGATGTTTTTCGCGGCGGGCCCCGTCGAGGCCGCAAGCACCAATGGCGCCATGGGATTTGTCGTCCCGCCCGAGCGCAAGGCGATGGCCGGCTACGGCTCACTCGCGGAGGTGGTCGATGCGCTTGAGACCGCCGTCGCCGACAGAGAATTCATCGCCGGCGATCATTTCACCGCCGCCGATGTCTACGTAGGCGCGCAGATCGGCTGGGGCATGCAGTTCGGCTGGCTTGAGAAGCGTCCGGCTTTTGTCGCCTATTCCGAACGGCTGCAAGCGCGGCCCGCCGCTATCCGCGCCCGCGAAATCGACGACGCGCTCGTCGCGGCGCAAAAGAAAGACTGACCATGAAGAATCTATTCTCACTGCAAGGCCGCGTCGCGCTTATCACCGGCGGCTCGCGCGGCATCGGCAAAATGATCGCCGAGGGGTTCCTGCACCACGGCGCCAAGGTCTACATTTCCGCCCGCAAGGGCGGCGCGTTGGAGGAAACGGCGACCGAACTCTCCGCCATCGGCCCCTGCATTCCGATCGTCGCCGACGCCTCCGGCGCCGACGGCGCTCAGAAGATGGCTGACGCTTTTCTGGGTCACGAGAGCGCGCTCGACATTCTCGTCAACAATGCCGGCGCCGCCTGGGGCGCGCCGTTCGACGAGTTCCCCAAGAGTGGCTGGGACAAGGTCATGGACCTCAATGTCAAGACGCCGTTCTTCCTGACCCAGAAATTGCACGACGCGCTGAAGCGCGGCGCAGCCAAGGGCCATCTCGCCAAAGTCATCAACATCGCGTCGATCGACGGCGTCTCGGTCAATCCGATGGAGACCTATTCCTACGCCGCCTCGAAATCGGGCCTTATCCACCTCACCAAACGCATGGCGATCCGGCTAATCCAAGACAACATCGCCGTATCGGCCATCGCGCCCGGCGCGTTTGCCTCCGACATGAACCGAATGGCCCGCGATCATGGCGACATGGTCGCGCAAGCCATCCCGGCTAAACGCATCGGCGCGACCGAAGATATGGCCGGCGCGGCCGTGTTCCTGGCCTCACGCGCCGGCGATTATGTCGTCGGTTCGACGCTGATCGTCGATGGCGGCGTCACTTACGCGCGCGGCTAGCGTTTCTTGCGTTTCTTGAAATCCGGATGGCGATGGCAGGTGATCACGTGGTCGTTGACCATGCCCACCGCCTGCATGAACGCATAGACGATGGTCGGCCCCACGAACTTGAAGCCGCGCTGCTTCAGCGCTTTCGAGAGAGCGCGTGAAATTTCGGTTTCGGCCGGAAACGGCCCGCCGGGTTTCAAGCGATTGACGATCGGCGCGCCGCCGACGAAATCCCAGAGAAAATCCGCGAAGCCGATCCCCTCCTTCTGCATCGCTAGATACGCCTTAGCCGAGGCGACCACGCCTTCGATCTTCAGCCGGTTGCGGACGATGCCTTCATCGCCCATCAGTCTTTCAATCTTCGCGGGCGTGTAGCGGGCGATCTTGGCTGGCTCGAAGCCATCGAATGCGCGGCGGTAATTCTCGCGCTTGCGCAGTATGGTGATCCACGACAGCCCGGCTTGCGCGCCTTCAAGCATCAACATCTCGAACAGGGCGCGATCGTCGCGTACCGGCGCGCCCCATTCCTCGTCGTGGTAAGCGATGTAGAGCGGATCGTCGCCCGGCCACTTGCAGCGGGGCAGTCGGTCGTTCGCCATGCCGCCCATCCTCCAAAATGAGCATTTCCTTATCGCACCCTCATCTTCGCCTTGTAACCTCTGAACGTTATCGCTATGATTCAGCCGTCAGGAGAACCCGATGCACTTGTCGCGGGCGGCTGCCGCCCCTTTTGCCGCCCTCATTGCATTGGGCTTGGCCGCCTGCGGCGCAGGCGACGGCGCGGCCACGCAGCCGGTCGAAGGCCCGGTCGTTCAGATCGTCGAAGTGCAGCCTCAGACCGCCGTCGGCGCTGTCCGCGCCAGCGGCTTGGTCGGCTACAAGCGCGAACCGGCGCTGGCGTTCGCGGCGCCGGGGATCATCGCCAACCTCGCCGCCGACGCCGGCGACACGGTGCGCCGAGGACAGCGGCTCGCTACGCTGCGCCGCACCAGCGTCGGTTCGAACGCCGATGAGGCCGAACTTGCGCGCCTCAACGCCGAGCGCAACCTCGAACGCACGCAGGCGCTGTTCGATCGTGGCTTCGTCTCGCAGGCCCGGCTCGATGACGCGCGTCTCGCCGTCGAACGCGCGCGCGACACTTCGGTGATCGTGGCGCCAGCCAATGGCGTCATCTTGCGCCGCAGCGCGGAAGTCTCGCAGATGGTGGCGGCCGGCGCGCCGGTGTTCGTGTTCGGCGACACTGCGTCGGGCTTGGTGGTGCGCGCGCCTGTGGCGTCGTCGGAAGCCGCGCGCATTCAACTTGGCGACGCCGCGCAAGTCCGCATCGGCGCAGGCGAGACGCAGCAAGGCCGGGTCACGCGCGTCGGCGCCAAGGGCAATGACGGCACCGGCGCCTTCGAGGTCGAGATTGAACTTGCAAACCCTGGCGCGCTGCGCAGCGGCACGGTCGCCGAAGTCGAGGTCAGCGCCTCAGGCGCGGTCGCCGAAGCGCCCGCCATTCTGGTGCCGGCGCTGTCGCTGCTCGATGCGCGCGCCGACCAGGGCGTGGTATTCGTCGTCGACGCCAACAACGTGGCGCGCCGCCGCGCGGTGCGCACCGCCGGCATTACCCAGGACGGCGTGCTTGTACTTGAGGGCCTCGCAGCCGGCGACCGCGTCATCTCCGCGGGCGCGGCCTATGTGCGCGACGGCGAAACCGTGCGCATCGTGGCCGGCAGCTGATGGACGCCATCACCCGCTTTTTCGTCGACCGCTGGCAGGTCACGGCGGTGCTGTTCGCGCTGCTGATCGCGCTGGGCGTCGGCGCCATCGTCAACATTCCCAAGGCCGAAGACCCGATCGTCGAATTTCCCGGCGTCGCCGTCGCCGTCGTGCTGCCCGGCGCGGACGCCGAACAGATGGAGCGTCTCGTCGCCATTCCAATCGAGAATGCGATCAACACCATCGAAGACGTGCGCGATATCAATTCTTCGAGCCGCGCGGGCTTGGCGGTGATTTCGGTTGAGTTCAACTGGGGCGCCGACCCGGAAGAAAAGTTCGGCGAAGTCGTGCGCGAACTCAACGTCGTGCGCCCGAGCTTGCCCGACGGCATCGTCGATATCCGTTCGCGCCGCTTCAATCCGGCGCAAACAAGCATCGTGCAGGTGGCGCTAACCAGTCCGGACGCGCCGTACCGGCAGATGGAAGCCTACGCCAAGGCGCTGCGCGACTCGCTCGAACGCGCGCCCGGTGTGCAGCAGGCCGAAGTCTGGGGCGCGCCGCCGGCCGAAGTGCGCGTCGCCGTCAATCTCGATCAGCTGGCCGCCTATCGCTTGCCGCTCACGGCCGTCGCCGAAGCGCTGCAGCGCGAAGGCGGCGACACGCCGATCGGCGCGGTGGAAGCCGGCGGCCGCCGCTTCAACGTGCAGACCTCCGGCTCTTATGACAGCCTGGACGAAATCCGCGCTGTCGCGTTGCGCGCGCAGGAAGGCTCGCTCGTCACCGTCGGCGATGTCGCAGAGGTCGCCTGGGCCAACGATCAGCACGCCCACATCGCCCGCTACAATGGCGAGCGCGCTTTGTTCGTCAGCGCCCGCGCACGGCTCGGCGAGAACATCTTTCCGGTGCTGCGTTCTGTCCGCGAGCGCATCGATGCTTTCGGCGAGACGCTGCCCGAGAACATCGTGCTGCATCGCGGCTTCGATCAGTCGGAAACGGTTACCCATCGCCTGGCGAGCCTTGGCCGCGATTTCGGCATCGCCATCCTGATGGTCCTGTTGACCTTGCTGCCGCTCGGGTTCCGCGCCTCGACCGTGGTGATGGTGTCGATTCCGCTTTCGCTGGCCATCGGCGTCGCCGCCATCCATGCGCTCGGCTATTCGCTGAACCAGCTCTCGATCGCCGGTTTCGTGCTGGCGCTCGGGCTGCTCGTCGACGACAGTATCGTCGTCACCGAAAACATCTCCCGCCATCTGCGGAATGGCCTCGCCCCGCGCGAAGCGGCCATCGCCGGGGTCAAGGAGATCAACATCGCCGTCATCGGCTGCACGGCGACGCTGCTGCTGGCGTTCGTGCCGATCATGGCGCTGCCGGAGGGCGCGGGCGCGTTCGTGCGCTCGCTGCCGATCGCGGTGGTGACGACGATCACAGCCTCGCTGGTGGTGGCGCTGACCATCATCCCATTCCTGGCGAGCCGGTTGCTGCCGCGCGAGGACGCCGGCAAATCCAACGCGCTGCTCGACGGCGTCATGGGCGCCATTCACGGCATCTACCGCCCGGCGTTGCACGTGGCGCTCGAACACCCGCGCATGACGGTGATGGCGGGCCTCGCCGGCTTCGTCCTCTCGCTTGGGCTCGTGCCGCAACTCGGCTTCAGTCTGTTCCCGGAAAACGACAGCCCCTATTTCCTGGTCGAGGTAGAAACCCCGCAAGGCTCCGCCGTCGGCGAGACCGATCGCGCGGTGCGCTTCGTCGACGGCGTGCTGGCGGCATATCCTGAGATAGAGTGGCGCTTCAGCAATGCCGGGCGCGGCAATCCGCAAATTTTCTACAACGAAATTCCACCCGAACAGGTCTCCAATGTCGGCCAGGTCTATGCCCGCTTCGGCGAGTGGCGCCGGCGCGAGGGTATGGCCAAGATCGAGGAAATTCGGACGCAACTGGATGAATACGCCGGCGCCCGCATCACGCTACGGCGTTTTACCAACGGTCCGCCGATCGAAGCGCCGATCGCGGTGCGCATCAGCGGCCCCGACCTCGCCGCCATCGGCGAACTCGCCGGCGCCGTCGAGACCATCGTGCGCGAGACCCCTGGCACGCGCGATGTTTCGAACCCGACCGCCGAGCGCCTGATCGATCTCGATCTCAACATCAGCGACGCCGAAGCGGCGCTGCGCGGCGTGCCCGCCGGGGCCATCGATCAGACGCTGCGCATCGCCATCGGCGGCGCGCCGGTGGCGCAGTTCCGCGATCCGGCCGGCGACGCCTTCCCGGTCGTCCTGCGCGCCCCGCGCGAGGACGCCATGCCGGTCTCGGCGCTGGAGCGTCTGTTTGTCTGGAACGCACAAGGCGGAGCGCTGCCGCTCAGCGAAATCGCGCGCCCGACGCTCGAGAGCGGTCCCGCCAGCATCGACCGCTATCAGCGCGAACGCACCGTTACGGTCAGCGCCTACACGCGCAGCGGCTTCCTCACCAGCGACGTCACCAACGATGTCGCCGACAGGCTCGCGGCGCTGCCGCGCCCGCCGGGCTACGCCATCTCGTTCGGCGGCCAGGCCGAAGCGCAAGAGCGCAGCTTCAGCGGCCTGGGGCCCGCCATCATCATCGCCATTTTCGGCGTGCTCGCGGTGCTGCTCTTGGAATTCGGCACCTTCGCCGTCACCGCCGTCGTCGCCTTCGTTATTCCGTTCGGCATCATGGGCGGGTTGATCGCGCTGTGGCTGGGCGGTGAGTCGCTTTCGTTCACCGCCATTATCGGCTTCATCGCCCTGATCGGCATCGAGATCAAAAACTCGATCCTGCTGGTGGAGTTCGCCAACCAGCTGCGCGCGCGCGGCGTCGGATTGAAAGAAGCGATCGAGCGCGCCGGCGAAGTCCGCTTCCTGCCGGTGTTGCTGACCAGCGCCACCGCCATCGGCGGCATGACGCCTTTGCTCTTGGAAGATTCGCCGCTCTTCTCGCCCATCGCCATGGTGCTGATCGGCGGCCTGATCAGCTCGACGCTGATCGCCCGCATCGTCACGCCATCGATGTATCTGCTGCTGGCGCCAAAGGACGCGCCGGCGGCGGAGACGTAGGGCGGCCTAACGCCTGGGACGGGCGCGCGCCGTGTATTCCGCGTTCTCCGCGGAGAACGCCGCAATAGCTGCATCCGTCTCCGTTACAGCCTGGTTGTGCGCCACTTGCAACGCGTTGAGTTGCGCCTGCGCCTGATCAAGCAACGTCTTGCAGGCCGCGATCTCAGCCGCGCGGGTGGATCGCCAGGTTTGCAGCGCTTCGCGAGCCGCATTCATCGCAGCGTTGGTAGCCGTCGCGCCGTCTGGGATCACCGGCGGCGGCGTAAACCTGCATGCCGCGGCCGGCGCAGGCGTTTGCGCAAGCGCCACAGGCGTCAACACCGCCAATACGAAGGCGCTCGCGCCGAACGCAACACGTTTCATGGCGCTCTACTCGCGGCTCAGTTGTCGGGGCGGGTCAACACGCCGCCACGCTCGCGGCGATTGCTTGAACTGGTGTTGCCGCGCGCCACGAATTCCTGGATTTCCGCCGCCATCGAGTTGACCGTGGTTACGCGGGCGGTGTCTTGAGCGTTCACGGCGGCATTGAGCGCGGCTATATCCGCACGGCACGCGGCTATCCGGGCCTGGATGTCGGCGTCCCAGGCGGCGATAGCGTCGCGGCCGCTTTGGACTTCATCGCGGCTTGCGGTCGCGCCGTCAGGCACCGTCGGCGCAGCCGGGAAATTCTGGCAAGAAGCTGGGCCCTGGGTCTGGGCCAGCGCCGGGGACGCCATCAGGCACACGGCCGCTACAGCGCCGAGCAGAACTCTCATTCGTCTTCTCCTGTCCAGAACCCGCTGGTTCTATCCCTCGGCGGCGGCATTTGCGAGCCAAACACGGCCAAAATGCGGTGATCGGGCCGGCGGACGCGATTACCGGAGTTCGAACGGCACGCGCATGCGGTAACGGCCCTCGACCGCGGCGCCGTCACGGGTAGCCGGGGCCATGCGGTGATCGCGCGCCATGCGCAGCGCGGCCTCGCCAAATCCCCAATGCGCGGGCGTCTCCGATACGATTACACAGTCCAGCGCGCCCGTGGCGCGCACCAGGCAATCGAGCAGCACGTCGCCGGACACTTCGCGCCGAAGCGCCTGGCGGGGATAATAGCGCTCGAGGTCGCTCGGGCGGCGCAGCCAGCGCGGATTGAGGATTTCCGCCGGTCCCGGCGGCTGACTGGGCGGCGCGAATTCGCTTGGGGCGAACGGCGCATCAAGCGGCGGCGGCGAGAATGAACTCGGTTGATCTATCGGCGGCGCTTCCCGCGGCGGCGTCGTGCGCGCGACCGGAGGTGGCGGCGGTTTCGGTTCGTCAATGCGCACGATCGGCACGACCGGCGGATCGGGAAAATCGATCTGCCGCAATGTCACCGTCACGCTCAGCGCCGCGAACACGCCAAGCCCAAGCAGCGCCGTGGAAGCCAGAAACGAGGTGGCGCGTAGTGCGTGAGTCATGCGAACTCCTGCTGCTCACTGACACCTGACACTCGACTCCTGGCATCTGCATACTCACAGCCGCGCGATCTCGATCACGCTTGCGCGACATCACCCGGCCGTGAACGGCACAATCATGCGATAGCGCCCGCGCACGGGCATGCCGTCTCGCGTCGCCGGCTGCATGACATGCGCGGCGGCGATCGCCAGCGCTGCGTCGCCAAAGCCGTGCGACACCGGCGTTTCCGACTCGATCGTGCAATCGAGTTGGCCAGTGGTCTCGACGATGCAGTCGAGCACGACCTGTCCGCTGAGCCCGCGCATGAACGCGTCGCGCGGATAGAAGCGCGCCAAATTGCGCGGACGCGACACCCATACGGGCTGAGTGATGAGCACCGGTTGGCTTGCAACGGGTTCGGCCTGCGGAGGCAGCGTCGGCCGCGGCGCATCGGGTGTCGCCGGAGGCGGCTCGCGCCGCGTCGCCTGCGGAGGCGGCGCAGGCGGCGGTTCGAGGGCGGCGAGCACGGCGACGGGCGGTTCGCCATCGCGCCAGAGCGGTGCGTAGCGTAGCGAGGCGGCGCCCCACAGCAACAATCCAACCAGTGTCGCCGCCGCCCCAAATGAAACAAGCCGCACAACCCGTGAGGATTGCGCGGCTTGCGTTCTCGTTTGCATCGTCATCCCGCTCCGCGCTGGCCAGGGGCCAACGCGAATGGTCAAACCGTCACTCCGGCACCTGCCAAACGATGGTCCGGCGGATGCGTCCCCCGCTGGTGGCCTGGCCGTTCCTTGTCGCCGCAGCGACGCGGAAGTGGCGCGTAATGCGCATGGTCGCCTCAGCGAAGCCGTAACCCGGAGGATCCTCGGATGTCACTGTGCAGTTCAGGCGACCGCCGCCATCGACGATGCACTCGACTGTCGTGCGCCCACTCACGCCACGATCGTTGGCGCGCTGCGGATAATAACGCTGGAAGTCGCGCCCATCGGGCTGTTCCAGCCATGTCACGCCGGTCAGCACCATCGGTTCCGGAGGCGCCGGCGGCGGGTCGATCGCCGTCGGGATTGGCGTCGGCGTTGGGGGCGCCGACAAGTCAGGCGGCGGCACCCGCATTTCCGGGGGCGGCGGCGGCGGCGGACGATTGGGCGGCGGCGGCGGCGGAGGCGGCTTCTCCTCCTCCTCGATTTCCACCTTCACGGCGTCGGGATCTTCGAAGAGATCGGTGATGGCGCTAAACCTCTGGGTGACCGCGATGTACACCAGCGACAAACACACCAGCGCCGCCAAGCCGAGTGAGAAAAGGCGTAGACCAACCATCGATCTTACCCCTCGCTCGCTAGTTCAGCGAAGATACCGACTTTCACGAAGCCTTCTTCCTGAAGTTGACTCATCACATCCACGACGTTGCCGTAGGCGGTGCTCTGATCGGCGCGCACGAAAATCCGCGCTTCCGCGTAAATATCCTCGACATTCAAGGCGGGATTATTGCGGATGGCGTGATCGAGCGTTTTTTCGCCGAGCTGCGACAATTGCACGACCTCTTCATCGACGAAAATCGCCATGCCGGTCGAAGTCTCGCGGATGCCGACGATCGTTGGGTTTAGGCCCTCAAGCCGGATCGGCACCGGGTTGGGCGGCGGCAGGTCGACGCGGATGTCGACCGTCGGGATCGGCGCAGTGACCATGAAGATGATCAGCAGAACCAGCAGAATGTCGATGAACGGAATGACGTTCGGTTCGGAGACCGGCCCGCCTTTGCTTCCGCCTACTTTGCCAGCCATGGGCCTACCTCCGCCGATCTTCGGCGACGAAGCCGATCTTGGTGAAGCCCTCGTTCTGCAGCATGTTCATCACCCGCACGACGTTTCGGTACTCAAGTCCGGCGTCGGCGCGGATGTAGATGCGCTGATCCTTGATCTCGTACTCGTCGTTGGCGATTTGCGGAGAGTTTTCCTTCACCGCTTCGAACGTGCGCGGACCGAGATCGCCGATGTTGACGAGGTCGTTCATAACATAGACTTCGACCCCGCCGGCGCCTTCGGTCACCGTGATCCAGGTCGGACGCGGCGGCCGTTGCGACGGTTGGATGCGTGCGTCGGGCATTTCGACTTCGATGTCGACGCTCGAGATCGGGGCGGCGATCATGAAGATGATCAGCAGCACCAGCATGATGTCGATGAACGGGATCACGTTCGGATCCGCCGTCACATCATGCTGGCCGTGGCCTTTTCGCCTGCCGCCCATTGAGATTTTACCCGCCATTGGGGGTCTCCTCCAATGCTAGGTCAAGCTCAGCCGGCGCGGCGGTCCATGTCGCGCGAAACGAGCGCGATGAATTCCGCGGCGAAGTCCTCCAGCTTGCTGGACTGCTTGGAAATTTGCTTGGCGGCGAAGTTGTAGATCAGCACCGCCGGGATGGCGGCGGCAAGACCGGCGGCGGTGGCGAGCAGGGCGCCGGCGATGCCGGGCGCGACAACCGCGAGCGAGGTGGTCTGCGTCTTAGCGATGCCGACGAAGGCCACCATGATGCCCCACACCGTGCCGAACAGACCGATGAACGGCGCGTTGGCGCCGATCGACGCGAGGAACGTCATCGACGAGCCGAGATCGTCAAGGTGATCGTTCTGACGCGTCTGCATCGCCGAGGCCACGCGCTGCATGGTGTGATCGCGCGCGTCGCGCATCGTGTAGAGGCCGAGGTCCTGGGTGCGGCGGACTTCCGCCATGCCGGCGTCGAACATCGACTTGATGCCGGAGTTCGGCAGCTTGCGGACGATGGCTTCGGCTTCTTCAACCGAATTGGCCTTGCGGAACGCCGAGAGGAAATCCTTGGTCTGACGCGACGCCTTGCGCATGACGTAGATTTTTTCGAACAGGAGCGCCACGGCGTAGATCGCGCACAGGCCGAGGATCACCATCACACCCATTTCGACGGCGTTGAGGTGCTGAACCAGTTCGAGCATCGACACTTCTTGCTGGCCGGCCGCTTCGGCGGCGGCCTCCGCGCCACGCTGCCTCGCCGCTTCGAGTTCCTCAGCCGAGGGCGGCGTCACGGGCGCTGGCGCCGGCGCCGGCGGCGTTTGCCCCGCGGGAGTGGTGGTTTGCTGAGCGAACATCAGCAGCGAATTCAACAACGTCATGATCTGCCCTTTGTGCCTGCCTGAATTCCGGTTCGGCTGACCCGGCGCGCTCCTTGCTGGCGCGCGGGCTCACCGCGATGAGTTTGGTATGCGTATTGGCGGTCGGTTGCGCGTCGCGCTTTCGTGCCCTGGCTTCGCGCTTCCTCCCACCAGGCGCCGCGCGGGCCGCCGCACTTTGCGGTCTTTTCCCTGCGACGTTCGACGCCAGCGCCTAAATTTTCGGAAAAGGTGCTCTTGTCAACGTCTCCCACGCAGTGGGCGATCTTCTTGGACCGCCCATCCCCCGCACCGTTCGGCAAATGCCCGAACAGGGCGGTCCCGCGCAACCAAAACTTTCGTGATCGTCATGCAGTTCCCGAGCCCCGGGCGCGATGCTATGCGCCCAGACATAGGACCGGATTTCGGGAAGCTTTTCAGGGTAATGCGATGGCCATGTCCGCTTCTGAGTTGGAGGCTATGATCAAGGACGCCCTCCCCGACGCCGAGGTGCTTATCCAGGACCTAGCCGGCGACGGCGATCATTATAAAGCGACCATTCGGTCGGCCGCCTTCGCCGGCAAGTCCCGGGTCGCCCAGCATCAGATGGTTTACGCCGCCCTCAAGGGGCGAATGGGCGGAGAACTGCACGCGCTGGCGCTGGAGACGAGCGCGAGATAGCCAAGTCGCCAAATCGCCAATCGGACGCTCTAATTTGGCGATCTGGCGACTGGCGATTTGGCTGACGCGCTTGCGCGCCCGCCCGCGCCCTCCTACTTCCGCGTCATGTCCACCGCCCAAGACACCATCCGCGAAACCATCAACAGCCACGACGTCGTGCTCTACATGAAGGGCACGGCCGATCAGCCACAGTGTGGGTTCTCCAATCAGGTGGTGCGCATTCTCGACCACATGGGCGTCGACTATCACGACGTGAACGTGCTGGCCGATGACGACATCCGCCAGGGCGTCAAGGACTTCGCCAACTGGCCGACCATTCCCCAATTATACGTCAAAGGCGAATTCATCGGCGGCTGCGATATCGTCCGGGAGATGTTCCAGACCGGCGAGCTGAAAGCGCTGCTGGACGAAAAACTCGGCGCCGTCTGACCTCAGCGCCGCCAGCCCTGCGCGCGGGCTTTGGTTTCTTCGGTCCGATCGAGGGGCTCGCCCGCAATCATGGCGTCGACTGCGGCCAAGATCGGCGCCGGGGCCGACGCCATCCGCACTTCGCCGCCGCCGCCCTGCGCCGTCGTCGCGATCGCCCAGCCGTCGCTGTTGCGACAAGCCAGGCCAGAGATGTCGCTCCGGGTCATGCTAAACGTGCGACAATAGCCGCCGTCCCGCGACACGAAGCTCAAACCGATCCGCACCGCCCCGGGGGCGTCCGACGCGAGCTGATGATCCAAGGCTTGGGCCAAAGCCCCACGCGCCTCCAAACCCCCATCCGCGGCGGCGATTATCGGCGCTTGCGTATTCATCAAGCCGATCCCGATCAGCATGCCAGCGGCGACGCTCGCGGCCATGGCGCCCCATTCGCGCACGGACCATCTCGCCAAGCGACGCTCTGCGAGATTGACCACCACGGCGCTGTGTTTCCGCGCAGCCGCCACTAGCGGCGCTGGCGTCGGCTCCGAGAGGACGCCATCGAAAGCGCTCGAGAGCCTGGCCCGCAGCGCCTCGTGCGCCCGCAGTCTCGCCCGCAGCACCGGATCTTGAGCCAGCGCCGCTTCCACCGCCGCGCGCGCGTCCCCGCTGAGTTCGCCATCGGCGAACGCCATGAGGGTTTCATCGTCGACGCTCATCGGGCGCCCTCCAGCATGCCTTGAAGCGCCTCGCGTCCCCGCGCCAACCTGCTCGTCAGCGTGCCGATGGGCACCCCCAGCGCATCCGCGGCCTCGCGGTACCCCATCCCCTCGACGCACACCAAGGCGACCGCCTCGCGCTGCTCGTCCGGCAATTTGCGCATCGCCCTCCAGACGTCGCCCGCTTCGAGCTTGGCGTGCAGTTCGGCGGCGCCGTCGGCGCCGACTTGCTCGCCCAGTTCCGCAGGCGCAAACACCTTGCCTCGCCTGGCGCGCGAGCGAGCCTCGTCGACCCACGCGTTGCGGACTATCGAATAGAGCCACGAGTCCAATCTCGTACCCGGCTGGAACTGATCAATCCGCATCAACGCTCGCTCCACCGCGATCTGAACAAGGTCGTCCGCATCCGCCGTCTGGCATGTCAAGGCGCGCGCGAAGCGCCGCAGACGCGGCAGCAACGCGACGATGTCTGAGCGGGTCTGTTCGGCGGCGCTCGTCATCTCTTGCCAACCCAACGACTGGACTTCGCAGTTTCTTCCAGAATCGCCGCCATGATAAGCAGGGAATAAAGAGACCCGTCCGAACGTTGGATCGCCATGACGCGCCTCGTCGTCCTCTTGCCCCTGGTGATCGCCCTGGCGTTGCCGGCCCAGGCTCAATTGCCGGGGGTCGGCCTGCCGCAGGTTCCGAGCCTCGGCGCGCCCGAACTGGACGATGTGCTCGACACCACCGACGCCGCCCTCGCCGATCTCCGCCGCCTCCGCATCCGAGAACTGCTCCGCACGCACAGGCGCGAGTTGGAAGCGGACCCCGCCGGCAATCCCATCGTGCGCCGCCAGATCATTGCCGTAGGCATGAGCGAAGCCGCCATCGCCAACGCGCGCGCCGCCGGATACCAGATCGTCAGCACGAACGAACTCGGAGAGGGCGGCGTCCTCGTGACCCTGCGCGCGCCCGCCGGTCAATCGACGCGCCGCGCGCTTCGGCGGCTGCGCGAAGCCGATTCCGCAGCGGTCTATGACTTCGACCATCTGCACATCGAGTCCGCCGCCGGCGCAATTGTCTCAGGCTTCGCCCAGTCGAGCGCTGCGAGCGCGGGCCCGCGCATCGGCCTGATCGACAGCGGCGTCGGAGCGAGCGTGCCAATTGCTGCGCAACGGAGTTTTGTCGGCGCTGCGCCAATCCCCGCTATGCACGGCACGACCGTAGCCGGGCTGCTCAGTACCGCAGCGCCCGGCGCGCGCATCTACGCTGCTGACATTTACGGAGGCGCGCCGACCGGCGGCGCCTCTTCGGCGCTTGCGCGCGCACTCGCATGGCTCGCCGCGGAGCAAACGGGCGTCATCAACATAAGCCTCGTCGGTCCACGAAACCGCGTCGTTGAGAGCGTCATCTCCGGCCTTATCTCACGCGGCTTCGTCATCGTCGCCGCCGTCGGCAATGACGGGCCGGCTGCAGCGCCGCTATTTCCCGCCTCTTATCCCGGCGTCGTCGGCGTCACCGGCGTCGATGCGCGCCATCGCGTCCTGATCGAGGCCGGACAAGGCGAGCAGGTCGATTTTGCCGCCTTGGGCGTGCATGGGCGCGCGCGGGGGACGTCTTATGCCGCACCCATCGTGGCGGCTCGGCTCGCCACGCTCGCGAACGGCCAGCGAAGCATCGCCGATCTGGCCGCTGACGCGCGCGATCTCGGCGCAGACGGCCGCGACGATGTTTATGGTCACGGTCTCGTCGAAGTGCGCTGAGAATTTCGGGAAGAAATCGCCGCGACGGTTCGTTCTCCCCTCGAAGCCCGGATTGAGCGGGCCCTTGTTGGAGGAGGTCACATGAACACCAAGCTTCTCGTGGCAACGACTGCGCTCGCGGCTGTGCTTTGCGTGGCGCCCGCATCCGCACAATTGATTGGCGGCGCCGGTTCGATCGTCGGCGGCGCCGGCGGCCAAATCGGCGGCGCGACCGGATCTATCGGCGGCGCTGTGAGCGGTACGGGCAGCATCGGCGCCGACACCGGCGTGATCGATCGTACAACCGAACGCGCGCAACGCGAGCTCCGCCGCGCCGAGCGCGAAGCGCGCCGCGCCGCGCGGCAAGCCGAAGAACTTGCGTCGCAGGCGCGTCAAATCGACGTGAGCGGCTCGGGCGCCGCCGATGGCGCGTTGAACGCTGGCCCGCTCGACGCCAGCGGCTCGGCCGCCGGCAACGCCGACGGCAGCATTGGCGCCGATCCCGGGCCCATCGTGGGTCAAGCGGCGACAACGGCGCGCAATGCAACGTCGCGCGTACAAGGCGCGGCCAGTGGCGCGTTGAACCGTGCTGACAACGCTGCTCCTGAGGTTTCCGCTGGCGCTGCCGCAACCGCAGATGGCGCCGCGACGATCAACGAAGACGGCGCCTCCGCGAGCGCAAATGCGAACGGCTCGGCCCGCGCCTCCGTCCGCCGTAACCCAAACTAGGCGCAGGCCCTGAGCGGCGGCGCGACCCCCACCTCGCGCCGCCGCTTTCCTTTATCGGCCGGCGCCGCGAGCGCCGACAGAATTGGCCGAGAAGCCAGCCTCTACGCCGCCTTCGGCTCCGGTCGCGGCGTCACCGCGAGCTTGAGCTTGGTGCGCGCGCCATTGCGCAAGACATCCAACTCGACCGTGCGCCCGATGCGTTCGCGCGTCAGCAGCTTGTGGATAGCGTCCACCGAGGGCGTCGCTTCGCCATCGAGCTTCAGGATCACGTCGCCCTCCTCAAGCCCGGCCGCTTCGCCGGGACCGCCGCCGGCGACCGCCACCACCAGCACGCCGGCTTCCGCGCTCAGATGCAGCCGGCGCACCAGCGCGCGAGAGAGTTCCTGGGTCTGGCCGCCAATGCCCAGCCAGCCGCGCGCAACGCGCCCGTCGCGCATCAGTTCGGGAATGATGAGTTTCGCCGTGCTCGACGGCACTGCAAAGCATAGGCCCTGCGCGCCGCCGATGATCGCGGTGTTGATGCCGACCACAGCGCCGCGAGCATCGACCAGCGCGCCACCCGAATTGCCGGGATTGAGCGCGGCGTCGGTCTGGATCACGTCCTCGATCAGCCGCCCGCTCTCGCCGCGCAAGGTGCGCCGCAGCGCCGAGACCACACCAACCGTGACGGTGGCCTGCAGACCCAGCGGATTGCCGATGGCGATCGCAAGTTCGCCCACCCTCAACGCATTTGAATCGCCAAGCTCTGCCGCGCGGTGGCCTTTGCCATGGAGCCGCAACAGCGCCAGGTCGGTGTCGGGATCGGTTCCGACGATCTCGGCGCTGGCGACGCTGCCATCGTGTAGAATACCCTCCAGGCTGCCGGCGCCGCGCACCACGTGATTGTTGGTGAGCGCATAGCCATCGGGCGAAATGATCACGCCGGAACCGGCGCCATCGTAGAGCCCGCGCTGGCGGCTGGTGCGGCGCACGCCGATGACGGCGGGGCCGATATCGTCGACGACGCGGACGACGGTTTCCGAAAACGCATCCCGGGGCCCGCGCGCCGGCGCCGAGACGAACTTGTTTTTGCGGCCGAACATGGCCCCAAACTTAAGTGCGCTGCTTTGGCCTCGCTAGCCCTGCTTTCGCGAGCGGACGGCTTGCCCTACATCCGGGCCAATGTCTCCCGCCCCCTCCGACACCCCCAAGCCGCGCGAATTTCATCTGCTGACCTGGCTCAGGAACTCCTTCCTGGCCGGCGTGGCGCTGGTGCTGCCGTTTGTGGTCACCGCCTGGCTGATCTGGATCGTCGTCGCCTTCATCGACACACGCGTCGAGCCGCTGGTGCCGCCGGGCTTCGGGGTTCTCACCAGCTTCCCCGGCGGCGGCGTATTGTTAGCGCTGGTGGCGCTGACCTTGGTCGGCGCGCTCGCCGGCAATCTCGTCGGCCGCTGGATCGTGCGCGCCGCCGACACCGGCATCGCCAACCTGCCGCTGGTGCGCACCATCTATGGCGGCGCCAAGCAGGTGTTCAAACAGGTCGCCGCGCCGGAGCGCACCTCGTTCAAGCAAGCCGTGCTGGTCGAGTTTCCGCAACCGGGTTCGTACGCCATCGGCTTCATCACCAACGAGAACACGGCTGAGGTCGTGCAGGACATCGGCGCCGATCTCGTCGCCGTCTATGTGCCGCAAGCGCCGATCCCGACCTCGGGCTTCCTGCTCTACCTGCCGCGCGCCAGCCTGAAGCCGCTCGCCATTCCGCCGGAAGAAGCGCTGAAGCGCGTGATCTCGCTCGGGCTGATCCGCAAGGAGGAGGATGACGGGGCGAAGTAGCGATCCTCAAGGTTCAATGAGCTGCACCGTCGGGAAATAGCTTCGATATCGGCGAGAGTCGCGTGTGAGAAGCGCGGCGCCGGAGACAGCAGCGTGCGCACCGATGAAGAAGTCGGGCAGAACGCCGGTCCGCACGCCGCCGGCGGCGCGATAACGCCGGAACGCCTTGCCGGCCAGGAACAGTGCTTCTCGCGGCGTAACAGCGTGCCGCAGGCCGGCATCCTCAATGACGGCGTCAAGCGCCTCGATTGCCAAGAATCGCACCGAGAGTTCAGCGTATATCACATCATTAAAGAGCAAGGGTCCCGTCAACGCTGCTGCACCCAGCGCCTTGATCGACCAATCCGCCCAGTCGGGGTCGTCCGTGACCACGTCCAGCAACACATTGGTGTCGACTAGGGTCCCACTCATTCGCCACGTGTCAGCGCCATGATCTGAGCGGTGCTCAAACCCTTGCCGGCGCGTCCCCGCAGGTTCTCGAACCTGCTGGGCTTGGGTTTGCCGCGCGCCTTGCGGATGATCACCGCGCCATCCGGGCCGGCCTCGAACGCGACCTCATCGCCAGCTTTCAAGCCGAGCTTGTCCCGCACCGGCTTCGGGATCGTGACTTGGCCTTTCACTGTTACCGCGCCCATGGTATTACCTCTACTCGTCAGAGTAATACTTCTCGAGGCATTTTGCAAGATCTACTCGATCCTGATCGCCTTGGGATCGAAGTCGGCCTTCGGGTAAAGCGGGTTCATCGCTTGCAGCGTCCCGCGCACCACGGACGCGATGATGGCGTTGCGCCGCCATTTCTTGTCGGCCGGCACGACCCGCCACGGCGCATGCGGCGTTGAGCACCGGTCGAGCACGATCTCGTAGGCCTTGGCGTACTCATCCCAGAGCGCCCGATCTTCGAGATCGGCGGGGTTGAACTTCCAGTGCTTCTCCGGATCGTCCAGGCGCTCCTGCAAACGTTGGCGCTGTTCTTCCTTCGAGATGTGCAGCATGAATTTCAGGATGGTGACGCCGTTCTCGCTCAGATGCTTCTCGAAAGCGTTGATCTGATCGTAGCGCCGCGCGATCGCCTCCGCCGGCGCATACTTGCGCACCTTCACCACCAGCACGTCCTCATAGTGCGAGCGGTTGAACACGCCGATCATGCCGCGCTTGGGGATCGCCTTATGGATGCGCCAGAGGTAGTCGTGCGCCAGCTCCTCTTCGCTCGGCTTGCCGAAGCCGGTGACGGAAACGCCCAGCGGCCCGCACTGATTGAACACGCCGCGCACGGTTCCGTCCTTGCCTGAGGTGTCGATGCCTTGCAGCACCACCAGCAGCGCCCGCTTGCCCTCGGCCCAGAGCCGATCCTGCAACGCGTCGATCTCCTTGGCGCAGAGTTTCACATGCGCTTCGGCGGCGTCTTTATCGGGAAACAGATCGCCGCCGAGTGCGTCGCGCTTGCCCAGCGCCGATTTCGAACCGGGCTTGACCAGGATCGCTTGATCGATTGCTTCCATATCCATGCCGCACCTTATTGCGGCAGACCTCAGGTGAACACCACCGTCTTGTTGCCGGAGATGACCACGCGCCGCTCCAGATGCCAGCGCACGGCGCGAGCGAGCACTTGGTTTTCGATGTCGCGGCCGATTTCGACCAGATCCTTGGGCGTGTGATGGTGGGCGACGCGGCTCACCGCCTGCTCGATGATCGGCCCTTCATCGAGATCGGGCGTCACGTAATGGGCGGTGGCGCCGATAATCTTGACCCCGCGCGCATGCGCCTGGGTGTAGGGCTCGGCGCCTTTGAAGCTCGGCAGAAACGAGTGGTGGATGTTGATGCAGCGCCCCGCCAGTTTCGCGCAAAGCTCCGGCGAGAGCACCTGCATGTAGCGCGCCAGCACCAGCAGCTCGGCGCCCGTCTCCTCCATGATCTCCAATAGGCGCGCCTCAGCCTGCGGCTTGGTCTGCGGCGTCACCGGCAGGTGATGGAACGGCTTCTCGCGCCAGCGCGCGAACGGGGCCATATCGGTATGGTTCGAGACGATCGCCGCGACGTCGCCGCCGAGCCAGCCCGTCTGCTCGCGATGCAGCAAATCGTAGAAGCAATGCCCGATTTTGGACACGGCGATGACTATGCGCGGCCGCTCGGCCAGATCGTAGAGCCGCCAGTCCATGCCGAAGCGCGCCGCCACCGGCGCGAACGCCGCCTTCAGCGCGTCGAGATCGCCGCCGCCATTCTTCTTCGAGAACGCCGTGCGCATGAAGAAGAAGTCGCGCGGCAGATCGTGGAACTGATCGCTCTCCTCGATCGAGAATTGGCGCTCAGCCAGAAACCCCGCCACCGCAGCGACGATGCCGACGGCGTCCGGGCATTGCAGGGTGAGGATGTAGCGGCCGTTGTTCATGAGCGAATGGTGGGTGGCGAATAGCGAATAGTGATGGGAAGCTTCTTCCCCATTCGCCATTCGCTACTCGTTATTCGCTTACGAAGCGTAGTACTCGACCACCAAATTCGGCTCCATCTGCACCGGGTACGGCACATCGGAGAGCTGGGGAATGCGCGCATAGCGCGCTGTCATCGCCTTGGCGTCGACTTCGAGATAATCGGGCGTGTCGCGCTCCTGGCTCGCCAGCGCTTCGAGCACGATCGCCATCGACTTCGCCTTGTCGCGCACTTCGATCACGTCGCCGGCCTTGACCAGGAAGGACGGGATGGTGACGCGGCGACCGTTCACTTTGACGTGGCCGTGGTTCACGAACTGGCGCGCCGAAAACACTGTCGGCGCGAACTTGGCGCGGTACACCACCGCGTCGAGCCGGCTCTCCAACAGACCGATCAGGTTCTCGGCGGTGTTGCCCTTGCGGCGCGCCGCCTCTTCGTAGGTCTTTCGGAACTGCTTTTCGGTGATGTTGCCGTAATAGAGGCGGAGCTTCTGCTTGGCGACCAGTTGCAGGCCGAAGTCAGAGGTCTTGCCCTTGCGGCGCTGGCCGTGCTGGCCGGGGCCGTATTGGCGCTTGTTGACCGGAGATTTCGGACGGCCCCAGAGGTTTTGGCCAAACCGGCGGTCCGATTTGTATTTCGCTTCGATACGCTTCGTCATGCGCTGAACGCGCCTTCTTCCCGTGACGGGGACCGGCGGCTTCCCAATGAAGCCGCGACTGCCCTGGCGGTTCGCCCGTCGCCCAGTATGGAGGGCCGCCGACCCGGAGGCGGGGCCCAAGAAAGCGGGGCTTTTGGTCGATGCAAAGGTGGAAGTCAACCAAAACCGGTCACATCCCTGCCGTTCCTTGAATCAGCTGATGATCCGCAGCGAGGAAACGCGCGCAAAATCCCGGTCATGGGTCACAAGCGCATCCGCATTGATGGCGAGCGCGCTGGCGGCCTGGATGGCGTCGGGCAGCTTGAGCTTGAAAGACGCGCGCAGCCGTGCGGCGTCTTCGGCCAAATCGGCGTTCAATTCGACGATACGCCAGGACTCGAGCACCGATCTATAACGCCGTGCTCGCGCATCATCATGGTTCTTGAGAGGCCCGGACAACACTTCGGCGATGGTTATTGTTGTGACCGCGAAGTGGGCGCCGCCTGCCGCATGAACCGCAAAAACCGGCTCGAAACGATCAGCGAAACCCGGCCGCTCTTCGAGCCAGTAAATGAGCGGTGGGCTGTCGAGGAGTAGTAGCGCTCGGGCCGGCAAGCCGGAGAGGTCTAGCGCTCCCATTCGTCGCGCATCTTGTCGATCGTCTTGGCCGAATCCGGTCCCCAAAGACCGCGACCTGTCCCTTTGAGCGGAAGCAGGCTCATTTGCTTGGGAGCGACGCTGAACTCGGCGATGGGCACCAGCGCGGCGACCGGCTTGCCGTGTTTAGTGATCACCGTCGCCTCGCCGCGCTCGGCGGCTTCCAACAGGCTCGGAAGCTGGTTGCGCGCTTCCTCGGCGCCTTTTTTTGAAATCGTGCCCATGGACGAACTGTACGGCACCGCACAGTTCCCGTCAACATGTCCAATCGGAGGCCTGGTGCGCTTCCTCGTTGAAGATCCAATTTTTCCCACAAATCGGAGACTTCCGGACTTGTGGGATAAATCGCCGAAACAGCGCGCTTAACAATTCCTAAGCCGGCGCGGCGGACAGTGCCACAATCTTGGAGTTCCGCGTCCCGTGCCCATCGTCCTGCGCCACAATGAGCGGCTCGAACTCAACATTGCCGAGTATCGCGGCGTCGTCGGCGCGGCCGCTTTGGAGGCGCTTAACGCCTTCTTGACCGCCAATCCCGCCTATCTCAAACGCGATTGCATCAGCGTCGTCGCGCCTGGCGCGGTGTTCGCTGTCGACGCCCAAAGCCTCGATCGCCTGTTTGTGCGCTACGCCCAAATCTATGCGACCCTCAGCTTCCCGATCCAGCGACGATCGGCCTGGGTCTGCCGCAGCCCTAACGCGCAGCCGCATGTCGATCACTGGGTCGGCGCGCCCAACGCGCGCGACGCTATCTCAAGCACGCTCACGCAGTTCGAAACGCTGGCCGGCGCGGGCCGCTGGCTAGCGCTCGGCGACGACGACATTGCCAAGCTCGAACGCGGCGAAGGGTTCGCCGAGGTCGCCCGCTTCGAAGATCCAAACCTGAGCCGCTAAGCGTCCCGGAAAGGCGGCGTCGGCCGCCAGGGGAACGGTTGCGGCATGTGCTTGGAGACTTTGTCCGGATAGGCCGGCGCACGTTTTTCCAGAAACGAGGTGACACCCTCTTTGGCGTCGCCCGATTGGCCGCGCGCCACCATCAGCCGGCTCTCCAGCCGGTGCGCTTCCATCGGGTGAGAGGCGTCGAGCATATCGAGCATCATCCGCCGGGCCAGCGCCACGGAAACCGGCGCCGTGTTGTCGGCGATCTCACGCGCCAGCGCCTGCGCCGCCGGCAGCAGTTCATCCGCCGCGTGCAGCGAGCGCACCAGCCCGCGCGCGTGCGCCTCTTCGCTGGTGAAGACGCGGCCCGTCATCGTCCATTCGAGCGCGGTCGAGACGCCGACGAGCCGCGGCAAGAAATAGGACGAAAGCGTCTCCGGCACGATGCCGCGGCGGGCGAACACGAACCCCATCTTGGCGCCCGGCACGGCAAGGCGGATGTCCATCGGTAGCGTCATCGTCGCGCCGACGCCGACCGCGGCGCCGTTTATGGCGGCGATCACCGGCTTCAGGCTTTCGTAGATGCGGATGCCGACTTGGCCGCCGCCGTCGCGGGCGCGATCTGGATCGAAATTTCCGCCGCCGCGCGCTGCATGACGTTTCTCATAATCGAACGTCGCCCCGCCCGCGCCGAGATCGGCGCCGGCGCAGAAGGCGCGCCCCTCGCCGGTGACGATCACCGCGCGCACATCGTCGTTGGCGTCGGTTTCATCGAAGCCCACGATCATGTCGCGCATCATCTGCTCGGTGAACGCATTCATGCGATCGGGACGATTGAGCGTCATCGTCGCGACGCCGTTCGCGATGTCGAGTTTGATGGTTTCGTAGGTCATCCGAGAAGGGAGTAAGGGAATAGGGCAATAAGGCAATATGTTTGGAACGGAACCGCGCGCCCACCGCCCCGCCGCCCTACTGCCCTACTGCTCCTATGCCCTACTGCCCTCCTGCCCTATTCCCTTACTCCCCTAGAGTCTCAGCAGCTCCACTTCCGCCGCCTGGTAGGGATCGAGCCGATAGATCAGCTGCCGGTGGATCGCCACCATCGAACCCGCGCCCCAATCCTCGATCAGCTCGGCGTCGTCGCGCTCGCGCGCCTGCCAGTGCGAACCGTCCTCGCAGATCAGCACCTTGCCGCGCGCCAGCACGCAATCGATGGTCGATACCGCCCCGGACTGCGCACCGGCGCCTAATCCGACTCGGAAGACGGAGAGAATCGCGTCACGTTGAGCATGCGAGAGTCGGCTCCAGTCCAGCCGCTCGAAAAGCTCCGGCCCGAGATAAGCGGCCAGCGCATCGTTTTGAGTCATCTCATCGTCCCCACCGAATCGACTCGTCCAAAAACGGTTGATTTGGTTTCCGAGACGTTACCGTCAGGCGCTCAAAGCTTCAGCCGCCAGATGAAGTCGCGGTCCGCCGTCTTGCCGACCATGAATTTGTGCTCGCCGACATGCTCGAAGCCGTAGCGTCTGTAGAACGCCTGGGCGCGCGCGTTGTTTTCCCAGACGCTGAGCCAAAGGGCTTCCGCGCCCTCAGACCGCGCCCAGCCGATCACGTTGCTCATGAGTTCGGGCGCAACACCGCCCCCCTTCACGCCGATGTCGACATAGAGGCGATAGAGTTCGCGGTCCTGCGGCGCATGATCGACCTTAATGTCCACCGGCCCCGCCTGGGCGTAGCCTACGAGACCGGCGTCGCGCTCAGCAATCCAGGTTCCGATGCTTGGGTCCTCGATCTCTTCGCGCTGAATCGCCTCGCCATAGGATTTGGCGAGATAGGCTTCGAGGTCTTCGCGCGGATAGAGGTGCGCGAATGTTTCCGAAAACGACCGCGCCGCGAATGCGGCAAGCGCCCCAGCGTCCTGTACAGAAGCATAGCGGTAGATAACTCCCCCTCCCCCTTGTGGGGAGGGGGAAGGGGGTGGCGGGCGGTCAGAATTGAGTGCGGAGGCGCCGCCTGCGTCATTGCTTACACGCCCCCCCTCCCTTCCCTCCCCCACAAGGGGGGAGGGGCGTTGTGGTGGGCCGTTCACGCGAGCCGGCCCTTCAACGCATCGCGGATCGCATCGAGCGCTTTGGCCGCATCGGCGCCATTCGGGCCGCCGCCCTGGGCCATGTCGGGACGTCCGCCGCCGCCCTGCCCGCCGACCGCGGCCACGCCCGCCTTCACCAGATCGACGGCGCTCACCTTGCCCTTGAGATCGTCGGTGACGCCGACGGCGAGCGCGGCCTTGCCGTCCTCAACGCCGACATAGGCGATGATTCCGGAGCCGAGCGAGGCCTTGCCTTCATCGACCAGCCCGCGCAGTTCCTTAGCCGGCACGCCATCCAGCACACGCGCCAGCAGCGCCACGCCCGCGATAGCCTCCGGCCCGGCCGGTGCGGCTTGGCCGCCGCCGCCGGCGAGCGCCAGCTTCTTCTTCGTCTCAGCCAGTTCGCGCTCGAGCTTCCGGCGCTCTTCGGCCAGTTGCGTGACCCGATCGGTGACCTCCGCCAGCGGCGCCTTGATATTGGCGGCGATCGCCTTCGCCAACGCCGCCTGCGCTTTCAGGTGAGCGAGCGCCGCAGCACCCGTCGCCGCCTCGATGCGGCGCACGCCGGCGGCGACGCCGCCCTCCGACAGGATCGCGAACACCGCGATATCGCCGGTGCGCTTCACGTGCGTGCCGCCGCAGAGTTCGACCGAATAGGGTTTGCCGTCGCTATCGAGCGCATCGCCGAGCCGCAGCACGCGCACGCTGTCGCCGTATTTCTCGCCGAATAGCGCCAGCGCGCCTTCCTCGATCGCCTTCGCCGGCGCCATTTCCTTGATCACGCCTTCGGCGTTCTGGCGAATGACGGCGTTCACTTCGTCTTCGACCCGGCCGATCTCATCGGCGCTCAGCGCCTGGCCGTGGCTGAAGTCGAAGCGGAAATAATCCGCCTCCACCAGCGAGCCTTTTTGCGTGACATGCGGCCCCAGCACGTTGCGTAACGCCGCATGTAGAAGGTGCGTCGCCGAATGGTTCGAACGTATCTTGGCGCGGCGCACATGATCGATCTCGAGCCTGGCCTTGTCGCCACGCTTGATCGCACCCTTGACCAGGCGCCCGACATGCGCGTGCAACGCACCAGCCTGCTTCTGGGTGTCTTCGACGACAAACTCGGCGCCGTTGGCGAATATGATCACGCCATGATCGCCAGCCTGGCCGCCGCTTTCGGCGTAGAACGGCGTGCGGTCGAACACGAGCGCGGCTTGGGCGCCCTCGCGCAACTCGGCCTGCTCCTCGCCCTGCGCGACGATCGCCGCGATCTTGCCGTCGCCAACCTCGGCGCCGTAGCCCAGAAATTCGTTACCGCCGATACGTTCGAGGATCGAAAGCCAGATCGCCGGGTTGTCGGCGCCATCGGCGCCTTTCCAACTCGCGGCGCCCTGCTCGCGCTGCTCCGCCATCGCCGCATCGTATTCGGCGACGTCCACTTCGAGGCCCTTGCCGCGCAAAATGTCCTGCGTCAGGTCGAGCGGAAAGCCGAACGTGTCGTAGAGCTTGAACGCGGTGCGGCCGGAGAGTTTCTTGCCTTTCTTCAAGGCGCCCATCTCGTCTTCGAGCAGACGCAGGCCGTTCGCCAACGTGCGGCGGAAACGCTCTTCCTCGTCGCGCAATTGCGCTTCGATGACCGGCTGCGCGCGCTTCAATTCGGGATACGCATCGCCCATCTCGGCGATCAGCGCCGGCGCCAGGCGATGCATCAGCGGCGCCTTGGCGCCGAGGATATGCGCGTGGCGCATGGCCCGGCGCATGATCCGGCGCAGCACGTAGCCGCGCCCCTCGTTCGACGGCGACACGCCATCGGCGATCAGAAAGCACGATGAGCGCAAATGATCGGCGATGACATTGTGACTGGCGGCTTGGTCGCCCTGCGCTTTGGTCTTGGTCAAATCTTCCGACGCCGCGATGAGCGTGCGGAAGAGATCGGTCTCGAACACCGAGTTCACGCCCTGCAGCACGCAGGCGATGCGCTCCAGCCCCATGCCGGTGTCGATCGACGGCTTCGGCAGCTTCTCGCGCGGACGCCCGTCGGCGAACTGCTCGTACTGCATGAACACGAGATTCCAGAATTCGAGAAAGCGGTCGCCGTCCTGCTCCGCCGAGCCCGGCGGGCCGCCCCAGATGTGATCGCCGCGGTCGATAAAAATCTCCGAGCAAGGGCCGCACGGACCGCTGTCGCCCATCGACCAGAAATTGTCGCTGGTGGCGATGCGGATGATCTTGTCGTCCGAAAGACCGGCGATCTTCTTCCAGAGCGAAGCCGCCTCATCGTCGTCGTGATAGACGGTGACCAGCAGCTTCTCCTTCGGCAGCCCGTAATCCTTGGTGATCAGCGACCAGGCGGCGTCGATCGCGCCTTCCTTGAAATAGTCGCCGAACGAGAAATTGCCGAGCATCTCGAAGAAGGTGTGGTGGCGCGCGGTGTAGCCGACATTGTCGAGGTCGTTGTGCTTGCCGCCGGCGCGCACGCACTTCTGGCTGGTGGCGGCGCGCGGAAACGGCGGCTTCGCCGCGCCGGTGAAGTAGTTCTTGAACTGCACCATGCCGGCATTGGTGAAGAGCAATGTCGGATCGTCCTGCGGCACGAGCGAAGACGAGCCCGGCAGCGCGTGGCCGCGCGCGCCGAAAAAATCCAGAAACTGCCTACGGATGTCGTTGACGCTGGCCATGCCCTACCTTGAGCCAAATCGGAATGTTGGCTTGGTATAGGCAGCACCCGCCTGAGCGCCAAGCGTCAGCGACGCCGGGCGGCTCTGCAATGACGTCAGGGCGGCAGCATCGGCGCGCCCTCTGCGGAGAGCGGCAAATGCGGGTTCCAGGCGACCTCCCAAAGATGGCCGTCGGGATCGGCGAAATAGCCCGAGTGGCCGCCCCAGAACACGTCTTGCGCGGGCTTCACGATCCGGCCGCCGGCCGCCGCGGCTTGAGCGAGGATCGCCGCCACCTCTTCTCTCGCGCGGACATTGTGCGCCAGTGAGAGGCCGCGAAAACCGTCGCCCTCAGCCGCGACCGCAGCGTCCTCCGCCAGCGCCTCACGCGGATAGAGCGCCAACACCATCGCGCCTGCCTGGAAGAAGACGATATCGCCCTGGCTCGCCGACGAGGCGCGAAAGCCCATGGCTTCGTAGAATGCGCGGGACCGCGCCAGATTGGCAACGCCCAAGGTTACGATGGAAATCCGCGGTTCCATACTCACCTCGCTTGACGCACCGCAACGGGGCAACGGCGACACCGCAAGCAGAAACCAGCAGCCTCACCGGCACAGCGTCTCCGACGGCCGGTCAGGCCGGAATAAGCAGACGCACCAGGATTGCGACATTCAGCGCAAACACCGCCCCAATCATCCACGTATGGAGCTTCACCACGCTCTTCAGCTCAGTCAGCTCTTCGACAAACATAGCGCCGGACAAAGCCTCAGCCGCCTTGCGCGCCTTCTCGTCCGGCACGCCCGCCGACTTGAACGCCTCGAACACGTCGTAGTTCAGCATCGCCATCCCGCCCATTAGACACCAAACCCGAGGCGCCCGTAAGGCGCCATCTCATCTTCGCTAATCCGCCGGCCGGCCCGGAGACGGGCCAGGGCATGGGGTCGGGTCGGCTACCTTCCCCGAACCGGCCGGCGAAACTCGAAGCTCACTCACCCTCAACGGCGTCCTTGGCCTCCTCATCGGTGGGCGGCGAGTACATGGCGTCAGCCACCTGGGCCGACTTGCCTCGGATCTTATCCTCGATCTCGTGCGCCACGGCTTTATTCTCTTTCAAGAAGCGGCGCGCCGCCTCCTTGCCTTGGCCAATTTTCTGCGAGCCGTACGCGTACCAGGCGCCGGATTTGTCGATGATGCCGGCCTTGACGCCGAGCTCGATCAACTCGCCGGTCTTGGAGACGCCTTCGCCATAGATGATGTCGAACGACACCTGCTTGAACGGCGGCGCCACCTTGTTCTTCACCACCTTCACGCGCGTTTCCGAGCCGATCACCTCGTCGCGTTCCTTGATCTGGCCGGTGCGGCGGATGTCGAGACGCACAGACGAATAGAATTTCAGCGCGTTGCCGCCGGTGGTGGTCTCCGGGTTGCCGAACATGACGCCGATCTTCATGCGGATCTGGTTGATGAAGATGACCAGCGTCTTCGACTTGTTGATCGAACCAGTGAGTTTGCGCAGCGCCTGGCTCATCAGGCGCGCCTGCAGACCGGGCAATTGATCGCCCATCTCGCCTTCAATTTCCGCGCGCGGCGTCAGCGCCGCCACCGAGTCCACAACCAGCACGTCAATGGCGCCCGAACGCACCAGAGTGTCGGTAATTTCCAAAGCCTGCTCGCCGGTGTCGGGCTGCGAGACTAGCAGATCGTCGAGATCGACGCCGAGCTTGCGGGCGTAGATCGGATCGAGCGCATGTTCGGCGTCGACGAACGCACACACGCCGCCCGATTTCTGCGCTTCGGCGATGCAGTGCAGCGCCAGAGTGGTCTTGCCCGAGCTTTCAGGCCCGTAGATCTCGACGATGCGGCCCTTCGGCAGGCCGCCAATGCCAAGTGCGATATCGAGCGACAGCGAACCGGTGGAGATCGCTTCGATTTCCACCACGGGCTTTTCGCCCAGGCGCATCACAGAGCCTTTGCCGAAGGCCTGATCGATCTGTTTCAGGGCGGCCGCCAGCGCCTTCTGCTTGTCCGTATCCACGTCCGCCTCAACAAGCTTCAGCTTGGTCGCCATCTCACGCCCTCCTTTTGGCCCTGAGTCCAGCTCTAAAGGCCATGGGGTCAGCGCCCCTGCGCCGCCTAGGAATCATTTGTACCTCGTTTGTTCTTAGAACACAAGCGGAACAATGAAGCGAATGGCGAAATTGCGAATGGCGAATAGAGGCGGGCTCGAGGTCGTGGGGGCACCCTCTATTCGCCACTCACCATTCGCTATTCGCCTTAATCAATTTCGAGCCAGAAACAGAGAGAATGCCGCCATGGCGCAGTCCCTGGCCCCCTTGCCCCCGCGCGGCGACGTTCCGGCGACGCTGGAATCGATGACTTCGTTCCGCGTGAAAACGGCCGCGCTCTCGCGACCGGCCGCGCCGGCCAAGGGCGATCCCAACATGGTGCTCGTCACCGCGCCGGACGGCGGCGTCGTCGTCTATCCGCCAAGCGACAAGCTGGTGATCCTGGCGGCGCGGCGGTTGGGGCGAGGCGGGAGGTAGAATTTGTACGCGCGCGCGACCGACGGCGAATTGCTCAGACTCAGAACCCGACGGGTTATGAACAAATACCTGCCGGAGTGCTTCTTCGAAAATCTTCCCGAACCCAACCAACGAATCGTTCGCGACTGGATGCCCACAGCAGATGCGGAACCGCTCGTTGTATTTCGGCGCGATGACGCAACTTGGACGGTTCTCACCGACACGCACCTCGTATCCACCTTCAATGGTCTGCGGATGTCGATCCCGCTCGATCGAGTCTCCAGCGACTACGACTTGCTGCACGGTTCATCCGACCGGAAGGAAGATCAGAACCTGATCCGTTTTCCAGGATTTGATAACCCAATTTGGACACCCTCAGCGGAACATGCAGCCTTGCTTCTGAACTCGATGTTCATAGTGTTCCATCGCAACGAACGGCGCCGCAGAGAGTAGCGTATACCTTGCGTGACCAAGCAGTCGCATCAGAGGCACCCTAAGCCGCCAGCAGCTCCTTCACTCGCCCCACGAGCTGCTCCATCGTCACCGGCTTACTCAGATAGTGCACCGGATATTTCTCCAGCACGTCGGAGAAGCTTTCGGGCGCGTAGCCTGAGAGGAATAGCACCTTGGCGTTGCCGATCATCGCGGGATCGGCTTCTTCTAGCATTTCCGGGCCGGTCATGATCGGCATCGACACGTCGGAGATGATGATGTCGAACGCGCCCGGCTTGGCAGTGAGAATATCGAGCGCCTCCTGGCCGTCGCCGGCCTCTTCGACCTCGTAGCCGCACTCTTTCAGATTGCGCACGGTGGCCCGGCGCACCGGCACCAGATCTTCCACGAACAATATCTTGCCGCGTCCCGACACGTCCTTCGGCGGCGGCGCCAGCAAGGCCCGCTCCTTCGCGGCGATCTCGTCCAGCTCTTCCTGCGTGGGCGTGTATTCCGGCAGGAAGATGCGGAACGTGGTGCCGGCGCCCAGTTTCGAGGTGAAGAAGATGTAGCCGCCGGACTGCTTGATAATGCCGTAGCTCGTGGCGAGGCCGAGCCCCGTGCCTTTGCCGGCTTCCTTGGTCGAATGATACGGACGGAAGATCTTCGCCGCGTGCTCAGGCTTGATGCCGCCGCCGGTGTCTTCCACCTCGATCAGCACGTATTTGCCGTCCTCGATCGGGTTGTGGCCAAGGCCGCGCGCGGCCACCGCATCGATGGTCGAGGTGCGGATGGTGAGCTTGCCGTCCTTGGCGATCGGCGAACCCTTCGGCGTCATCGCATCGCGCGCATTGGTGGCGAGATTGACGATGACGCGCTCGAGCTGCGTCTTGTCGACCTTCACGTAAGGCAGATCGCGGCCGTGCCGGATTTCGGTCTGGATCGAAGCGCCCATGATCCGGCGCACCAATTCCTGCTTGGAGCCGAGGAAATCGCCGACATCGAACACTTCGCGGGCGAAGGTCTGCTGGCGCGCATAGGCGCGCAGCATGTCGGAGAGTTCCTTGGCCGTGGCGGCGTTGTCGGAAATCTCCTTCAGCATCGGATAGTCGGCGTCGCCGACCGGGTGACGGCGCAGCAGATACGAGCAGGTCTGCATGACCACGCTCAGCGTATTGTTGAAATCGTGGGCCACGCCGGCGGCGAGTTCGCCGATCTCGCGCATCTTCTCCGATTGCGCCAGCCGCGTCTCGAGTTCGCGCTGCTGGGTGACATTGGAGATGTAGGCGAGCGCGCGCCCGTCCGGGCCGCGCGCCAGATGCACGTGCACCGCGACCGGCGGGGTGGTCGCCAGCGCGATCTCGATCGGATCGTTCATCGCCTGACGCAGGCGATGCGCCAAGGCCGCCGGCCCCTCGGAGGCATCGAACAAATCGACGAACGCGGCGCTCGGCGTGGCGCGGCCTTGCGTCATTTCCATCAAGGCTGCGTTGGAATCGAGCAACGCCGCCGACGCCGGGTCGATGCCATCGAGCACGGCGACGCCAAACGGCGCTTGCGCGAACACGCCGTCGGCGCTCGTCGTATCGACCGTGCGCGGCGCGGCGGCGGCTTCGGGCGTCTCCGCCTCCGAGAAGAACACCAGGCCGCGGACGGCGCCGTCGATATCGTCGAGCGGCACGAAACTGAGGATGCTCGCTTGCGTTTCCTGGCCGTCGATGCCCTTCAGCGTGACGCGCGCGCGCGCGGGCCCGAAGCCGCGCCTGTCGCGGCGCACGATGCGGCTGGCGTCCTCCTTGATCATGTCCTTGACGCGCAGCAGCTGCGGATCGTCGCCGAGGCCCAAAACCGCGCGGAGCGAGCGGTTCATGTAGACGATCTGGCCGTCGGCTTTCGCGGCGAAGAAGCCGACCGGTGAATCGTCCAGGAAGAGTTGGCGGTCGTGCGCGACAGTCTCGCCCTGCTCGGCCGCGCCAAGCTCGCGCAGGCGCCAGAGCACTTGCCCGCCTGGGATCGGCCCGACGCAGGCTTCGTAACGCGCAAGCTTGCCGCTGATCGCCGATGTCGCCGGCAATTCCTCGCGCCGGGTCTGGCCGAGCTGCGCCGCCTTCGAGAGGCGGAACATCGGCGCCGACAACATCGGGTCGGCCCCGAACAAGCGGCTCATCATCGGCGGCCGATCGCTCTCGCCCAATATCCCGGCCGCTTCGGCGATCGAGAGATAGGCGCGGTTGGCGGTCAGCGGAGAAAGCGCTGCGTCGGTGATCAACGCCGCTTCGTCGAGTGCTTCGACGAAGGCGAAATCGCCGCGCCAGCTCGTGAGCACGTTAGCGGCGATGGCGCCGCGCTCGGGAAACGCGCCGACGCGCCGCCCGGCGCCGCGCGACATCCAAAAAAACAACACGAGGCCCGCCGCCGCCAGCAGGATCAGCAGCACGGCGCCGGCTTGGCCAACCGCTTGGCCCGCTGTCAGCGCAACACCCGCCGCGCCCAGCCCGACCGCGACCGAGAACCAGAACAAAATCTGTAGCGGATCGAGCCGCCCGCCGCTGCGCGGCGCCGGAGTTTCTGCATGGTCGGTCATTGGCCCACCACTTGAGCCCGATTCGCCCTTGCGAGCACCTTGACCAGCCGTAGGAAAGCCATCTGCCATTGGGCGTCTCCGCTCACAAACTTGCACGCCGGCGGCCACGCCGCCGCGCCAGCCGCATGACGAAGCCGATCACCTTCGCCACGGCCTCGTAATGTTCCTTTGGAATCGGCTGATCGATCTCCGCCGTCGCGAACAAAGCCCGCGCCAGCGGCGGATCTTCCACAATCGGAATGTCGTGTTCCTGCGCGACCTCACGAATACGTTGCGCCACCGCATCGACGCCCATGGCGAGACAGATCGGCGCCGGCGTCTCGCCCTGCTCGTATTTGAGCGCCACGGCGTAGTGGGTCGGGTTGGTGATCACCACGCTCGCTTGCGGCACGTTCGCCATCATCCGCTTGCGCGATCGCTCCATGCGGATGGCGCGCAGCTTGGCCTTGATCATCGGGTCGCCGTCTTGCTGGCGCAGCTCTTCCTTGAGTTCGCGCCGGCTCATGCGCTGGCGCTGCATATAGGATTGCCGGGTGAAGACGTAATCGACGACCGCAATCAGCGCCGAGGCGCCGGCGAGCGCGATCAGCATGGCGACGACGCGATCCTTCACGTACGGCAACAGCGCGGAGGGATCTAGCAGCGACATGTTCTCCAGCGAGGCGTCCTGCGGCCACAGCACCCACAACAGCACGCCGCCGACCACAGCGAGCTTGGCCAGAGATTTGAGGAACGCCGCGAATGCGGCCTTGCCGAACACCCGCTTGAAGCCTTCGATCGGATTCAGCTTCTCCATTTTGGGCGTCAGCTTCTCGCCGGTGAAGGTCGGGCGGTCCTGGATGTAGCGCGACGCGACGCCGGCAGCGGCGAGCGCAATGCACATGAGGCCAAACATAGCCAGCAGCTTCAGACCGATCTGTCCTGCGATCGCCGCCAACGCGCGCGGCTGCGACGAGAACTGGTCGGGCATCGCCAGGAAGGCGATGAACGCATGCGCCATCTGCGACACGATTGGTCCCGCCATGAAGGCGACGATGGCAGTCAGCGCGATCAGCGACAGCGCCGTGCCGACTTCGGGCGAATAGACGATGTCGCCCTTCTCGCGCGCCTGTTCGAGCTTGCGCGGTGTGGGCTCCTCTGTGCGTTCGTCGTCCTGCTCGGCCATGCGCTACCTCAGCCACGTCGCGTAGCGCTCGAGGCTGTCGAGCCAGATCAGCATGCCGGTTGAGAGACCGAGCGCGAACACCGCCAAGCCGCCCATGATTTGCAGCGGCAGCGTCACGAAGAACACCTGGATTTGCGGGATGAGGCGCGACAGCACGCCCAAGCCCACGCGGAAGATCATGCCCGCCACAATCAGCGGAATGGCGATCTGGAAGCCCACGCGGAAGGACGCCGCCGTCGCCTCGAGCGCCAGTTGCGCCGCATCGCCAACCGGCGGCGGCGCGCCGAGCGAGATCACTTCGTACGAACCGGCCACGCCCCGCAGGAACATGTGGTGCAGCCCGGTCGCAAAGATCAGCGCGACGCCGAGCACGCCGAGGAACACCGACACAAGTTGTCCTGACTGCGTCATGGTCGGATCGGCGGTCTGCGCAAACGAGAGGCCGATCTCCATGCCGACGATCTGTCCAGCCGTCGCCAGCGCCGCGACCAGCATGCGCGCGGCGGCGCCGAGCAGAACGCCAATCAACGCCTCCGCGCCGATCTGAAAACCCATGCCCCAGGCGGTGGCGGCGGGCTCCGGCACGCTGTTGGCCAAGGCAGGGCCAACGCCGATCGCCATTGCCAGCGCAAAACCCAAGCGCACGCGCGCCGGCACCGCCGGTTCGCCGAAGCCGGGCAGCAGCATGATCATCGCGCCGATGCGCGCGAACAGCAGCGCCGTCGCCCAGATCTCAACGCCGTAGAGGGTGAGGTTCATGGCGCGCCTCGCGCGCGGGCAATGGGCAATAGGCAATAGGCAATAGGACGCGGCCGCGAAACCATGCTCGCTTGGCTACTGCCGATTGCCGACTGCCAACTGCCGCGCATCATCAGAACGCCGCGATCCGCTCGAAAATCTGGGTGGTGAAGCCGCCGAGCAGCCCGCCCATGATCGGCAGGAACAACAGGATGGCGAAGAAGATCGCCAGAATCTTCGGCACGAACACCAAGGTCTGTTCCTGAATCTGGGTCAGCGTCTGTAGCAGTGAGACGACCAGGCCGACGACCAGTCCCACAATCATGGGGCCTGCGGCGACCAGCACAGTGATCCAGATTGCGTCGCGCCCGAGATCGAGGACTTCCGCGCCAGACATGAGGCCTCCGCCGGGCCCGGCAATTTCTGCCGATCCCCGTACGAGGGGTCGGCCCGATGCGGTTAATGCAAGGTTTCGGCGCGCGTTACGTGTGCGCAACGCGCTGCGAGCCACACCGCCCACGCGAAAGCGTGCTTACAGGGCCACACTCGGATTCAGTTTTCCCAACGCGCATCCATTTGGCCGAATCTGCCTCATCTTGGATTCAGACGTGCATGGGAACGATGGGGCGTTTCCGGAACGTAGAACACGACCGAGGAAACGTCAGGGGCCAGACCATGCTGAATGCGATCGCCAGCTTCTTCAGGGGCCTGTTCGGCCGCAAGGCCGACAACTTCAAGGACCTCCTGATCGCCGATCTGGGCATCGAGCGCTAAGCGCTCGCGTCCGCCACGCTATCCGCCCGGCGGCGCGCCGGCGTTGAAGCTTTCAATCAAGCTGCCCGCCACCAGCCGCCAGCCGTCGACCAGCACGAAGAAAATCAGCTTGAACGGCAAGCTCACCACCACGGGCGGCATCATCATCATGCCCATGGCCATCAGCAGCGACGCCACCACCAGGTCGATGATCACGAACGGCACGAACAGCATGAAGCCGATCTCGAACGCCCGCCGCAATTCCGAGACCATGAAGGCGGGCGCCAGGATGCGCAGCGGCGTCTCTTCGGCGCTTGCCGGCGGCGTCTCCAGGCGGGCCATGTCGATGAACAGCGCCAGATCGTCCTCGCGGGTCTGCGCCGCCATGAACGTCTTCAGCGGCGCGACGATGCGCGGAAACGCTTCGTCCAGCGGCATTTCCTCCTGCATCACCGGGCCGATGCCGGCCTGGTAGGCCTCGTTCCACACCGGCTGCATCACGAACGCGGTGATGAACAACGACAGCGAGACGATGACGACGTTCGGCGGCGCCTGCTGCAAGCCGATGGCAGTGCGCAACAACGACAGCACCACGACGATGCGCACGAAGCTCGTGGTCATGATGATGATCGAGGGCGCCAGCGACAGCACTGTGATCAAAGCCGCCAGCTGCAGCACGCGGGCGGTCAGCCCGTCGCCGGTGCCGAGATCGATGGATAGGGTCGGCGCGGCGGCGATCGCATTGCCCGCAATGAGAATGCTCGACGCCAATGCGAACACCAAAATAAGGACAAGCGAGCGGCCGAGGTTCAGCCCCTGCTCGCCCTTGATGGGCGAGCTGTCGTCGCGCGCAGCGCGATGACTGAGTGGGTGACGGCTCAGTCGCTCGACGCCGTCATTCACCCACTCCGGCCGCGAGCTTGCGCTCGCGTCCACCTCGCCCATCAAGGGCGAGGAGAAATTCTCTGACGACGCCGTCATCCCTCGCCTCCGTCCTTCGCCGCCATCTCGCCCACCACCACATCGCCCCCGGGCCCGAGCAGCAGCACGTGTTCGCGTCCATCGACGCGCACGATCACCATGCGCCGGCGCGGATCGAGCATGAGCGTTTCGGTGATGCGCATACGCTTCGGCCCCTGTCCGCCCGGCTGCAGCATGCCGAGCCGGCGCGCGGCGTAGGCCGCTCCGGCGATCAGCGCCAAGGTTGCGATGAGCGCGAACAGCGCGCGCGCCCAATCCAGCACTTCCACCAACGCCTCCGTTCTGGAGTTCTTGAGGACGAAAGCGCTGGGCCGGTTTGGTAAACGAGGCCTTAATTTACGCCCCCGAAATTAAGTCGCGCTTAACCATGTTCGGTTCGACTAGGCAAAGTTTGCAGCCCCCGAGTCGGGGAAAGAGTCGGTTCGCTTGGATCTCGCCAACACGCCTTTCTTTAGTCTGCTTCGCGCTCGCCTCGATCAATTGAGCGAGCGCCAGCGGCTGATCTCGGAGAACATCGCCAACGCCTCGACGCCCGGCTATCGCCCGCGCGACGTCGACACGTCCGGCTTCGAGCGCATGCTGGCGTCGGCGTCCGGCGGCGGCGGGCTGACGATGAGCAAGACGCAGGCGGCCCACATGAGTCCAGGCGGCGGCTCGGCGCGCGCTGAGATCGTCACCCGCGACGACAGCGAAACCACCATCGACGGCAACGCCGTGGTGCTCGAAGAGCAGATGGCGCGCGCCGCCGAGACGCGGATGGCGTTCGAAACCGGCATCGCGCTCTACCAAAAGGGCCTCGAACTCATGCGCCTCGCCGCGCGCGCGCCGGGGAGATGATCATGACGGCAATCGCCAATAGAAAAATCGCCAATTCGCGAGCCTGTAGTAAATGGAGTTCCACGCCGGGCGCGACTGGCGACTGGCGACTGGCGACGTACGCAAGCGGCGGAGCTGCGCCATGACCGACATCGCCGCCGCGATCGCCGCCGCCGCCTCCGGCATGCGCGCCCAGACCGTGCGCATGCGCATCGCCGCCGAGAACGTCGCCAACGCCAATTCCACCGGCGTCAGCCCGAACGAGGACCCGTTCCGCCGCCGCATTCCGCTGCTGGAGACCACCACGCTCGCCTCCGGCGCGCGCGGCGTTCAGGTCAAAGGCGCGACGGCCGACATGACCGCCTTCCGCGAAGAGTACAATCCGAGCCATCCCGCCGCCGACGAAAACGGCTATGTGCGGCTGCCGAACGTCGACACCCTGGTCGAGATGATGGACATGCGCGAGGCCACCCGCGCCTACGAAGCCAATTTGAACATGATCGAAGCCGCGCGCACCATGACCAACCGCGCCCTCGATCTGTTGCGGAGATAGATAGATGGCAATCGACCCAGTCTCAGCCGCGCGCGCCTATCAGCAAGCGGCGCAAGCGATGCAAGGCGGCGGCGCGGCGGCGGGCGCCGAAGGCGTCGATTTCGGCAATCTTGTGCAAGAGGCAATCCGCCAGGCCGGCGCGAGCGCCAATGTCGCCGAGAACCAGGCGCTCGCCGTCGCCGCCGGCCAGGCCGACATTGTCGATGTCGTCACCGCCATCGCCGCGGCGGAGACGCAATTGCAAACCGTGATCGCCGTGCGCGACCAGGTGATCAGCGCGTACCAGGAAATCCTGCGCATGCCGATTTAGGGGGGGCGGGGGCGCTCCACACTCAACTCCTCCCCCGTTCGCGGGGGAGGTGTCAGTGAGCGCAGCGAACTGACGGAGGGGGTGAACTCCCATCGGCCCTTCGGCCACTTTCCCCGCTCGCGGGGACCTCCCTTTGGGCCCAAACATAGACGGACGCTTCGGCGATTACGTACTACATTGACGTTTCTGCACCTAACCTGCAGGATCAGGCGCAGGATAGGCCCGAGGAGCCGCATGTCCGAGTACATTGAATTGACCATCGACGAGCTGTTGCTCGACAGCGAAAACCCACGGATCGGTGAAACAGAAAGCCAGAACGAGGCCCTTCAGAAAATCATCGAAGAACAGGGCCAGAAACTCGCGAACCTGGCTTCAGATATAATCGATGCCGGCCTAAACCCCATCGAACTCATGTACGTGATTGCCGACGGCGACAGCTATGTAACGGCAGAGGGAAATCGCCGTCTCGCGGCGCTTAAGCTGCTCAACAATCCTGCGCTTATCCGACGGATGGCGATGCCGCCGGCTTTGCAAACTCGATTCCTAAGTCTTGCAGACAGGTTCAATCGATCCAAAATCGAACCCATCATTTGTTGCGAGGCGGAAAGTCGCGACGAAGCTCGTCGATGGATCAAGCTACGCCACACCGGCCAAAACGAAGGCGTCGGGGTAGTGCCGTGGGAGACCCTCGCGCGCGAAAGGTTCGCGGGCGACAAGCGAACTGGTGATGTGTTCGAATTTGTCATGAGGAACGGCGCCTTTACGGGGGAGCAAGCTCGACGCATCGCAAACAATCTTTCAGGAACAACACTTGGGAGATTTGTTCAGTCCTCCAAGATAAGACCCTTACTTGGCATCGAAGTCGACAAAGGCGTGATGTACGCAAAGATCGATCCGAGGGAGATATTGAAGCCGCTGCAGCGGCTAGTTCTTGACATCGCGGAGGGCCGCGTCGACAGCCGAAGTCACAACACCGTCGATGACATGGCGACATATTTGAAGCGCTTTCCAAAAGCGCACCGCGCGAGCCTTTCGAAAAAGACTACCCCGCGCCCGCTTGCCGAGATCACGATCGAACGGCGACGACGATCGGCCAAAGTGAAGCCCCCTGGCAAGTCTCTTACTAGGGTTTCCAATCCCCGCGCGCGCTCCACAGTTGCTCCTGCGAAATTACCCTTCAAGGTATCTTCGAAGAAGGCCGGAGCGGTGCTCTACGAGTTGTCGCAGCTCTCGGCGAGCGACACGCCCTTTGCAGGCGGCGTGATGCTGCGCGTGTTTCTTGAGTTGTCTGTCGATCACTATTCCTCAAAGAACGGTCTGCCTACGACCACTGTTGTAGGCGGTCACAAGAAGGACCTCTCGCTTCAAAAGAAGATCGACCAAGTCGTTGCGCATCTGGAAGGAGCCGGCGTGCCAAAGAAGGAACTAAGTCCGGTGAATCGCGCAATGTCAGTGAAGAACCGCGTGTTCTCGGTCGAACGGCTGCATGACTTCGTGCATCATTCGTTCGCGACCCCTTCGGCATCAGAGCTCACCGCGCTCTGGGACGAAACCGAGAGGTTTTTTGAACACATCTGGCAGTAGTCGCTTAGTATGTCCGAGAAGCGATCAAGAACTGGAAACTTCAGCCCGCTGCGATACCCAGGCGGTAAAGGAAAGCTCGCCGCGTATCTGAAAGAAGTGGTGGTTACCAATGGCCTTGAAGATGGGCAGTATGTCGAACCGTACGCGGGAGGGGCGGGAATAGCCATCGAGCTTCTGCTCGAAGAGTATGTCAAACACATTTGGATCAACGATCTTAGCGTCCCGGTTTATGCGTTCTGGTACTCTGCAATAAATTTTACGGACGAGTTCTGCAGGTTAGTCCGAGATACAAAGCTCAGCGTACCAAGTTGGCAGCGGCAGAAACGGATATTTAAAGAGGCTCGCGACCCTCTTTCGCTTGGCTTCGCGACATTCTTTCTCAACCGCACCAACCGCTCGGGCATCCTCAATGGAGGGATAATCGGGGGCGTGGATCAAACAGGCCCTTGGAAGATAGGAGCACGTTACAACGCAGCCGAACTCGTTCAACGCGTCGAGCAAATAGCGAACATGCGGGCTCGGATTACGCTCACAAATGAGGATGCTCTAACCTTCCTCAAACGACATAAGAAGTCTTGGAATGCAAAGACCCTGATCTATCTGGACCCTCCCTACTTTGAGAAGGGACGGCACCTCTATTACGATTACTATCAGCCCCAAGACCATCAGCGGGTTGCGAAGGCCATTCAAGCCACAAAAATCGCGAAATGGCTTGTTTCGTACGACAACACGCCGAGTATTCGCGCACTGTACCGTGACGCACCGCGTCTGGTCTATTCAGTCGGATACAGTGCACGCGACCGCACCGACGGAACAGAAATCATGTTCTTCGGTCCGGGGCTGGACATCCCTCGCACCCGCGGATCCATGAGAGAAATCTCACGGCGACGACGCGGTACACGCCAAATTTCTAGTCTTCGCTGACCCTACTTCTTCCCACCCTTCTTGTCGTCGGTGTTCTTCTTCGGTTTGCGCTTCTCTTTGTTGGAGCGCTGCTGACCCTTGGCCATGGTAGATTCTCCGTCGCTATCGCGACGCAGATTAGGCAATACGCAGTGGGCACTAGGCAATAGGAAAAAGCGATCTCCGTCACGGTCGTGACGGAGATCGGGCAGTAGGCAATAGGCAGTAGGCAATAGGGGACTGGCGTGGCCCCGCGCCGTCTGCCTACTCCCTACTGCCCACTGCCCCGCTCCCGCTAAGCCGAAGCGCCGGCGGAGAGATCATTCACCCCCCGCCCCAGCGCCAGGAGCGCGGCGCCCGCGATGGCGTCCGCATCAAGCCCGGCGGCGGCGTACATGGCTTCCGGCTTGTCCTGATCCTGGAACACGTCGGGCAGCGTCAGCGTGCGGATTTTGAGGCCGCGGTCGAGCAGCCCGTCGGCGGCGAGGAAGTGCAGCACGAACGCGCCGAAGCCGCCTTGCGCGCCCTCTTCGATGGTCAGCAGCACTTCGTGCTCGCGCGCCAGGCGCCGGATCAGGTCTTCGTCCAGCGGCTTGGCGAAGCGCGCGTCGGCGAGCGTGGCCGAGAGCCCCATGGCGGCGAGCTTGTCGGCGGCCTTGTTGGCCTCGCCCATGCGCGCGCCGAAATTCAAGAGCGCGACGCTCGTGCCCTCGCGGACGATGCGGCCCTTGCCGATTTCGAGCGGGATCGCCGCGTCCGGCCCAAGCGCGCCGTCGGCGTCGCCGCGCGGATAGCGGAAGGCGCTGGGGCGGTCGTCAATTTGGGCGGCGGTGGCGACCATGCGCGACAGCTCGTTGCCGTCGGCGGCGGCCATCAAGATCATGCCCGGCAGCGCGCCCAGATAGCCGACATCGAACGAGCCCGCGTGCGTCGGCCCATCGGCGCCGACCAGCCCGGCGCGGTCCATGGCGAAGCGCACCGGCAGCTTCTGGATGGCGACATCGTGGACGACCTGATCGTAGCCGCGCTGCAGGAAAGTCGAGTAGATCGCCGCGAACGGCTTCATGCCGTCGGCCGCCAAGCCCGCAGCGAACGTCACCGCGTGCTGCTCGGCGATGCCGACATCGAAAGTGCGATCCGGAAAGCGCTGGCCGAAGTGATCGAGCCCGGTGCCCGACGGCATCGCCGCGGTGATGGCGACGATTTTCTCGTCCTTCTCGGCCTCGCGCACCAAGGCCTGCGCGAACACTTTGGTGTAGCTCGGGGCGCTCGCGCCCTTGGCCTGCTCGCCGGTCACGACATTGAACTTGGTGACGCCGTGATACTTGTCGGCGGCGTTTTCGGCCGGGGCGTAGCCCTTGCCTTTCTTGGTGACGATGTGGATCAGCACCGGGCGGTCGTCGTATTCCTTGGCGTTGGCGAGCACGCGCGACAGCACGTCGATATCGTGGCCGTCGAAGGGCCCTAGATAATGGAAGCCCAGCTCCTCGAAGAAGGTGCCGCCGGTGACCATGGTGCGCGCGTATTCTTCGGTTTTCTTTGCGATGTCGTGGATGGTTTCCCCGAGCGCTGACGCGACGCTCTTCGCCGTCTTGCGGATGCGCCGATAGGTCTTGGTGGCGGCAAGCCGCGCCAGATAGGTCGACATGCCGCCCACGGGCGGGGCGATCGACATGTCGTTGTCGTTCAGAACAACGATCAGCCGCTTGGTGGTTTCGGCGGCGTTGTTCATGGCTTCGTACGCCATGCCCGCCGACATCGAGCCGTCGCCGATCACGGCGATGACGCAGCTATCCTCGCCGCGACGATCGCGCGCCACCGCGAAACCGAGCGCGGCGGAGATCGAGGTGGCGGCGTGGGCGGCGCCGAACGGATCGTATTCGCTCTCGGCGCGCTTGGTGAAACCGGAAAGCCCCCCGCCCTGGCGCAGCGTGCGGATGCGGTCGCGCCGGCCGGTGAGGATCTTGTGCGGATAGGCCTGGTGGCCGACATCCCAGATGATTTTGTCGCGCGGCGTGTCGAACACATAGTGCAGCGCCACCGTCAATTCGACAACGCCGAGCCCCGCGCCCAGATGGCCGCCGGTTTGCGACACGGCGCTGATCGTCTCGGCCCGCAGCTCGTCGCACACTTGGCGGAGCTGGTGGCCCTCCAATTTTCTGAGATCGGCCGGGAGCTTGATCTGGTCCAGGAGCGGGGTTTGGGGCGCCATTCAGTCCTCAGCCGTTTGACCTGGATCAAATGTAGCCCTGTTCCCCGGCGAAAGCGACGCCCGGACGGCGGCAAGACCGTGGTTTTGCCGCCATCTTTCGTGCGTCAGGTGGGCGCAGTCAGTTTGCGAGCGGCGGCGCGCCGGCGACACCCTCGCAGACGTCGCGATGTTCCCGGCCGCCGCGGAGCCAAACTTCGCGGATCAGCGGATCGGCGCCGATTTCGATGTCGGAAAAAATGCGCGTGTTCGGCGAGAGCAAACTTGCGCAGGCGTCGCGCGCGAGTTGTGACATGGGCTGAGCTAGACGACGCGTATCCCAGAGGCGGATCAATCGGTCGGACCCGCCAGATGCCAGAAGCGCGCCGTCAGGGCTAAACTGAATTGCGACAGCCGATCCACGCGAACCTGCGAAGGCCGCCATCTCACGGCCGCTGGCGGCATCAAACACCCGCAAACTGCCATCTGCGAAGGACGCCGCGATCCGCGCGCCGTCTGCGCTGAACGTCGCCACCAGCATGTCACCCGCATCGGCGCGAAGCACGGCACGTAGTTCCCCGTTTCGAGCGTCGAAAAGGTGGCCGACGTTGAGGGCGCCGTCCAGCGGCGAGCGGGGAACCATAAGGACATGACGGTTATCGGCGCTGAACACCACCCCAGGACGGAAGAAATTCGCGTCAATAATTAGACGGCCGCTTTCGACATCCCAGAGGCGACCATCGTCATCGACAAGGCGCGCGCCGTCGCCGCTGATCGACCCGAACAAAAAGCCCACTGAGTCCGGATCTCTAATCCGCTCAACTGCCGGGCTGCCGTCCAGTGGGCCAATTGAGATCGTGAGACCAGAGAAGATTGCCGCGTAAGCATCGCGTCCGCGAAAGAACACGCTATGCGGTTGGCCAAGATCACCTTGGCTCGCGCCAATCTGCGTCCAGCTCTCGACGTCCCAAAGCGGCGCCGGTTGGGGCTCTCCTTGACCGTTGCTGACGCCGACAGCAAGACGCGAACCGTCTGGGCTAAAGACAAAGGGTCCTATCGCGCCGCGAATGTTCTCAAATTGCGCCACCTGATGGGGAGCATGGGTGACGTCCCAAACGCGCACAGTCAGGCCGCCCGCGGTGAGAGCGAAGCGACCGTCCGGGCTGAAGCCGACACGAGAAATTCTGTAGGCATGCTGGTCCAACCGACCATATTCCCGCTGGCCGGCCACGTCCCACAGCAGCGCGCGCCCATCACCGCCACCCGTCAGCAAGCGCGCACCATCCGGGCTGAAGGCGATAGCATTGATCCCACCTTCGTGCCCCGCCAACGTCGCCTCAAGGCGATCCGGTTCCGCATGCCAAATGCGTGCGGCGCCGTCACTCGACGCGGTCACGATTCGCTGGCCATCCGGCGTGAAACGCGCTTCGGTGACGAAATCTGTGTGGCCGCGCAGGACCGCGCGCTGCTCGCCCGATTGCGCGTCCCAAATGCGTGCGGTGCGGTCAGCGGAAGCGGTTGCTATGCGCTGACTATCTGGGCTGAAAGCCACGCCAAAGATTTCACGATCCTCAGCGTTGGCGCCGGCTATGTTGTCGCCATGCCTGCTCAAGGTAGTGACAGGCGCACCCGTTTCAGCGTCCCAAATCCAGACCGGACCGCTGGTTCCCCACGTGGCGACATGGCGCGAATTTGGGCTAAAAACCGCGCGGCGGGCGCTGTGCTCGCCGTGCGAGAGGATCGCGACGACAGCGCCTGTTGCGTCGAGTAGTTCGAATTCGGTGTAACGCCTCCCACCGGGAGAGCGAACTGTCCGCCGCCCATCCGAGCTGGCGCCAAAGATCGACCTGCGTTCCAAGCTCTCTTCCGCCGCCCCAGTTACAGCATTGAATCGCGCAATCTCATAGCGGTGAGCACCGGCTTCGCCACGCAACCAAAACCCAGCCGCGAAAACAGAACCGCCGTCACTGCTGAACCATACCTCTCCTGCGACTGTCTCACCTTCCCAACGCCGAATTTCATCGCCCGTCTCCGCGCTCCACAAACGCACGGTATCGTCTTCCGCGCTGGTGACGATCTGACGGCTATCCGGGCTGAATGCAGCGCTCGAGAGCCAGGCCTCGTGCCCTGTGAGGCGGGTGATCTCGCGTTCGCCGTCAATGTCCCACACCACCGCCTCGCGATTGCGGCCGAAGGTGACGAGCTTTCGGCCGTCCGGGCTGATAACTGCGTCGAACAGATCGAAACCCACGCGCAGGACGCGGCTTTCGGGCGTCTCGTGCATGATGCGTCCAAGCAAGGCTGCGTACTCTCCCTCCCTTGCCGGCGCAAAACGCCATCCCGCCAGCGCGTATCGCGCCGCCAGCGGGTAATCGCCTTGCTGCATCGCGCCCCAGCTGCGCTCCGCAAACAGCCGCGCCAGCGCATTGCGCGCGTCGGCGCCGCGCGCGCGGGCGAGCGCCCGGATGGTCTCGATCTCTTCGTTGTATTCTTGAACCGTCACGCCGGCGGAGCGGATATCGTCAGGCAAGGGCTGGCTCGCCGCGCTTGCCGCCATCGCCAACGCCGCGCACGCCAACAGCAATCGCCTCATCCCGCTCCCCCCTCGCGCAGGATCATACCGCCTCTTCTGCGCGATGAAAGAGCGTCGAGCGGCTAACTCACGACACCCTCAATCGCCCGGTCGATGGCCCGGAATGTGGCCGCGCCGTTGTAACGGCCGAAGGCGGCTACGGGACGACCGTCGGCGGCGAAGACGTAGAGCCGCGGCAGCAGCAATGTCTCGCCGTTGCTGAAAGCGCGATAGGCGGCCATGTCGCCGCGCACTTGCGGATAGTTCGGACGCGTACGCTCAAGGAAGCGCGCGATCTCCGCTTCGGCGCGATCGTCACGGCGCTGCACGTTGACGCCGACGATGGCGAGACGATCGGCGCCAAGCGTGCGGCGCGTGCGGCTCAAATGCCGGGTCTCGGCGATGCAGGGGCCGCACCACGTCGCCCAGAATTGCACGACCGCAGGTCCGGGTGTGAGGTGAGCGCCCAACGTGGTCGCCGCGCCGTCGGCTTGCGTGAGTGCGATGTTCTCAAGCGCATCCAAGGCAGGCGGCAGCTGCGGCGTTGTCGTTTGCGCCATGGCGGACGCGGGCGCCAGCAGCGCGGCGCCAAACGTAGCGAGATGCCTGCGCCTGGAGATCATGGTTCTCCCCGAAGACGCTTCCATCGCGGCAACACTTCTATCGTCGGGCCGGCGCAGCGGCGGCCAATGCCGCCGCTGCTTCCAGTCCTAATAGCGTCTGCCGATGCGGATGCCGGCCGTCATCGGGCGCGTCACCACGTCATAGAACACGCCTTCGGTCGCATCGCCGGGAGGCGCCGCGCCGCAGGTCGCCACCGCGCACTCGGTGTAACGGCCGGTGATGCCGCGTTCGTCGAACAGATTGTCGATGAACAAAGACAAGCTGAGATTGCCGCGATCGATCCCCGCCGAGATGTCCGTCGTCCAGTATTCCGGCAGCGTGCCAAGGATGTCGGCGTCGCCGGACGGCCCCGCCGTGAGAATGCTGGTCTCGCGCTCGCCGACATAGCTGGCGCCGCCTTGCACGAAGGCGTCCCAATTCCCGAGCTGGAATTCATAGCGGGCGGTGAAGTCGAACTTGAGGTCCGGGGAGACCGGCAGTTCGCTGCCCACCTCGGTGCCGGTGATATTGCCGCTGGTGAGTTCGGTGCTCAGGAAAGTCGCGGCGGCATTGATCGTGAGCCCGTCCACGGGAACCCAGATCAGATCTGTTTCCAGACCATCGATTTCGGCGTCGCCGGCGTTCTGAATTTGCGTGAGACCGCTGCTGCCCGCGGAGATGAACGCGTATTGGAAATCTTCCCAGACCTGATGGAAGATGGCGCCGTTCCAGCGCAACCGCCCGTCGGCCCAATCGGTCTTCCAACCGAACTCGAAATTATCGAGGAAGTCGGCGTCATACGGCCCGAAGGTTCCGCGCCGGTTGATGCCGCCCGGACGGAAGCCCTCCGAATAGGTGGCGTAGATCATCCGGTCGTCGTCGATATTCCACTCGAGGTTGGCGCGATAGAGCTGGCCTTCCTCTTCCGTCGACGCATCGAGGTTGGTGCACGGCGCGCCGCGGAACGGCACGAAGGGCAGCGCGCATGCGGCTTCGCCGGTCGAGCCCGAGAACCCGGCGCCGAAGCCGAAGAAGCCGACGAGCGAATTCTCGGTCCGGTAGGCGCGCATGCCGATCGTGCCGGTCAGCCGTTCGGTGAGATCGTAAGAGAGTTCGCCGAATAGCGCGGTTTCTTCGTCGGTGCGGGTCTGTTCGGTCAGCCAGATGGTGTCGGGGTTGCCTGTGACCTCATAGGCGTCGCGGAAATCCTCGGAGAAGTAATAGCGCTGATGGATTTCATGCTCGGCCACCTGGTGGAAGACGCCGGCGATGGCGCGCAGACGGTTCTCCGCCGGCGAGGCGACGCGCAGTTCGTAGGTGTCGCGGTCGAAATGGTCGCGCCCCTCGACCTGCTGGCCGGGATTGATCGGATTGCCTTGCAGCGCGCCGCCGGTGAGCGTGTCGCAGGCGCTGCCGACGCCGGCATTGTCGACGTAGTAGCAGCCGTAACCCGCCAACAGATCGTAGAAATAACCGTAATCCGAATAATCCTGATTGGAGTCCACGTCGCGGCCGAGGCGGGTGGCCGAGAACACTATGTCGAAGTTGTTGATTTGACCTTCGATGGTAAGCGCGCCTTGAATCCAGGAATCCTTGTTCCATTCCGGGAAGAAGTGGGTCACCGCCAGTTCGCCGACATCGCTTTGCTGCGCAAACACGCCATTGGTCTCTTGGCGCTGCCCCATGATCTGCGGCGTCACCGTCCAGCTGTCATTCAAATCGATGCCGAGCGCGATGCGCGCGCCTATGGTGTCGACGTCGTTGTAGTCCTCCTTGGCGACGTCGGAGTTCTCGTCCGTGACGCCGGGCGGAATGCAACCGAAGCCGCTCGCGCATGAGGGATATGTCCGCGAGCCCAAGCGATTGTCGATGTAGCCGTCGTCGTGCGTCGCCCAGCCGACGATCCGCACCGCGGCGCGTTCGCTCAACGGAATGTTGACGTAACCTTCGCCGATCTGACCGAAACCGCCGAAGCGGGTGCCGCTGAACTCCAGCCCCCAAGCGGCGCTGAAGTCGCTCGGATCCGGCCGATTGGTGATGATGCGCACCGTGCCTGCCTGCGAGTTGGCGCCGTAGAGCGTGCCCTGCGGGCCGGCCAGCACTTCCACGCGCGACACGTCGAAGAGGTGCAGATCGAGGTTGCCGGTAATGGTGGTGATCGGCTGTTCGTCGAGATAGGTGCCGACGCTCGGCTGCGAGCCGGAGTGATTGCCGTTCTCGCCGCTGGCGATGCCGCGCATGAACGGGCGGTTGTAGCCGGGGCCATAGGAGGGCGAATAGGACAGCGTCGGCAGGTGCTGCGCATAATCGGCAAAGTCGGTGATGCCGAGCTGATCGAGCCGCTCGGCGTCGAGCGCCTGCACGCTCACCGGCACGTCCTGCAGGTTTTCCTCACGCTTGGTGGCGGTGACCACGATTTCGCCGATGACGCTCTCGTCGTCCTGCGCCAAGGCCTGCGTCGCGACATTGCCGCTCAACGCCGTGGTGGCGAACAGAATGGCCTGCCATGCCAGTCGCCCTGCCTTCTTCTGTTGCTTTGCCATGCTTAACTCCCCTCGCTAGTTCTGAACTGGATATTCATGCAGAGCCGGGCCGAGCGCCGCCTTCAGCGGGCCCAGCCAAGGCTCGTAGTGACGCCATTGTTCGACGGCGTCGGCGTAAATGGGCTGACGCACCTGCTCGGAACTCGCCGTCCGCACCGCGCGCGGATTGACGTGAAAATCGAGACACGCCTGTTCGAACGGCAGCCCGACATAGGCGAGCAGCCGGCGCACCTCACTCTCGGTGTCTGCGACCATGCGTTCGTAGAACACGCGATGCACCGCGCCCGGCGCCACTTCATCGAACCGCGCCATCATGCGCACATAGTCGGCGTAGTAGCGGCCAAGATCGGTCAAATCGTAGCTAAAGCCCTGGCCGCGCGCGAAGTGCTGCTTGAACGACGAGAAGCACGCGCCCAGCGGATGGCGGCGCGCGTCGATGATCTTGGCGTTCGGCAAGATCAAATGAATGAAGCCGACATGCTGGGAATTGTTCGGCATCTTGTCGATGAAGAACGGCTTGCCGGCTTTGCGCTGCACCCGGGTGCGGGCGATGTATTCCTCGCCCAACGCCCGCACGTCCTCGCGCGACAACTCGCCGACAATCTCGGGATAGCGCCCGCCGCGCACGCGCCCGCCGCCCAGGCGCTTGGCCATCATGATGATGTCGGGCAATTCCATCGTGCCTTCCACCTGCGAGTGGCTAGCGAGGATTTGCTCCAATAGCGTCGAGCCAGAGCGCGGCAGGCCGACGATGAAGATCGGGTCCGGCGCAGCGGCGCCCCAGCCTTTCCTAGCGGCGAAGAAATCCTTGGTGAACACCTGCGTGTGCTGCGCCGCCGCCGTGCTGGTTTCATCGGCGTCATAATCGAGACCGGTGCGGCGGATGCGGGCGCCTTCGGCATAGTGTGTGAACGACCGTTCGTAGTCTTCCTGATCCTCGTAAGCTTTGCCGAGCGCATAATGAATGTGAAACCGATCTTCGTCGCCGAGATCGGCGCGCGCCAGCTGCGCCTGCATCTGCGCCACGTCGGCGGCCGTGAAGGCGTGGGTCTTCATGTTGGCGAGGCTCCAATAGGCCTCGCCGAAGTGCGGCGCGTTCGCGATGCTGTTCTTGTAAGCAGCAAGACTCTCGTCGCGGCGGCCTGCGGTCTTACTGGCGTGACCGAGGCTCAGCCAGGCGCGCGCATTCTTGGGATGCTTCTCCAGCACGCCGCGATAGATGGCGATGGCGGCGTCGTATTCGCCGATGCGCGTGAGCGCCGTCGCCCGCAAAAATTGGTAGCTCGGGTTCTCGGGATCCGACGCCAACAGCACATCGATCTCACGCAGTGCGTCGAGCGATTTGCTCTGCCGGTGCAACACAAGCGCATAATTGTGCCGCGCCGCGTCGAAGCTTGGCGCCAGTTCGAGGCAACGGCTCAGGAGCTTCTCGGAATCGTCGAACCGCCCCAGGCGCGCCGCAACTTCAGCCAGCATGCGGATGGCGGCCACATCGGTCGGCTTGTCGCGCAGGTACGGACGCAGCAAATGCTCTGCCACCGCGAGCCTGTCCTGACAGAGCGCGATCGCCGCCTGCATCAGCTGCGGCTCGTGCACGGATGCCCGGATCGATTGCGCATAGGCCGCGTCGGCGCCCGCTTGATCCTCAAGCAGCGTGAGTTGGTCGCCGAGCGCCCGCCACGCGGGCCCCTCGGGCGCCAATTCAGTCGAACGCCGCAGCGCCGCAACGGCCTCCTGGTGACGGCCCAAGCGCGCCAGCGCTTGCCCCAGCACGAAGTGCGCGCGCGGGTCCGACGGATCGACGTTGAGCACTTCCTGCGCCTGCTCCAGCGCTAGCGACGCATCCGTTCGCAGGAGCCATTGCGCCTGGTTGAGCGCCTCCTGGACCGATCCTGTTCTTTCGGGCGCGCTTGCTTGCAATGCGCTCTCCTGACCGAGACCAGACGGCTTGGCCGCGCAGCTGTCAACAAGGCATCGGCGACATCGCCCTAAGCGCCCGCATGCGGGCGCGCAGGCGTGGCGTTCAAGCATCAGGCCTGGGCGCTTTGTTCTCTCAAAGCAACGACTTGGCCTCTGCGGCAAGGCCGCCTCAACCCGCCATCCAAGGCGGCGGCGGCAGGTCCTTGCTGCGCAGGAAGTCGGGGTTGAACAGCCGCGAGGCGTAGCGGTTGGCGTAGTCGCAGAGCACGGTGACGATGGTTTTGCCGGGGCCGAGCTCTTTGGCCAAGCGCACCGCGCCCAGCACGTTGAGCGCCGACGAGCCGCCCAATGACAGACCCTCTTCCTGGATCAAGCCATAGAGCACCGGCAGCCATTCCTTGTCCTCGATGCGAAACGCGTCATCAACGACCACGCCTTCGAGATTGGCGGTGACGCGGCCTTGCCCGATGCCTTCGGTGATCGAGGTTCCCTCGGCTTTGAGTTCGCCGTGTTTGTACCAATTGTAGAGCGCGGCGCCTGCCGGATCGGCGATGCCGATGCGGACGTTCCGATTGCGCTCCTTGAGCGCGAGCGAGACGCCGCCCAGCGTGCCGCCGGACCCGACGGCGCAGATGAAGCCATCGACCTTGCCCTGGGTCTGCTCCCAGATTTCCGGCCCGGTGGTGCGGTAATGGCCCTGCTGGTTGGCGACATTGTCAAACTGATTGGCCCAGATCGCGCCGTTCGGTTCGGTCTTATTTTTTTCCTCGGCGAGACGGCGCGCGACCTTCGGATAATGATTGTCGCTCGCCGCCGGCGCGGCGTCGACTTCGATCAGCTCCGCGCCTAGCCCCACGACGGCCTGCTTCTTTTCCTCGCTCTGCGTGCGCGGCATCACCACGATGACGCGATAACCCTTGGCGGCGCCGACCATCGCCAAGCCAATGCCGGTATTCCCAGCCGTGCCTTCGACGATCACGCCGCCGGGCCGGAGCTGGCCCTTGCGCTCGGCGTCTTCGACAATCGCCAGCGCGGCGCGATCCTTGATCGACTGACCGGGATTGAGGAACTCGGCCTTGCCTAGAATGGTGCAGCCGGTCTCTTCCGAAGCGCGCTTTAGCTTGATCAGCGGGGTGTTGCCGATGCCGGCGATAACGGAAGGAAGAATGAGGCTTCTGGTGAAATCAGACATGGGATCGCACTAGCATTGGCGTTTACGAAGCAAAAGCGCGCTCAATGACAAAGCCGCCGGGCTGGTGGTTCGAGCCCTCTTCGAAACCGCGGGCCAACGCAATGGCTTTCATGTCGCTGAGCATCGGAACCGAGCCGCAAATCATGATGCGGTCATGGGCCGGATCGGGATCGGGAATGCCCAGCTTGAAGAACAGTGCGCTGCCGGCGATCAGATCGGTGATACGCCCCGCGATGGCGTGAGGCGCGCGCGTCAGCGTCGTGACGTGCTGGAGTTTGGCGCGCGCAGAGTCGCCGACAAGCGGATCGCTCAGAGCCGCCGCGACCGCCTCGCGACCGAACTCCAACTCGGGATCGCTGCGGCAGGTGTGCGTCAGGATGACTTGGTCATAACGCTCGTAGGTTTCGGGATCGCGGATCAGGCTGACGAACGGCGCGATGCCGGTGCCGCTCGAGATCAGCCACAGCCGCCTGCCGGGCGAGAGCGCATCCAGCACCAGCGTGCCGGTGGGCTTGCGCCCGACCAAGATTTCTTCGCCGGGCTGAATGTGCTGCAAGCGGCTGGTCAGCGGCCCGTTCGGCGCCTTGATCGAGTAGAACGTCAGCGCCTCATCCCACGCCGGGCTTGCGATCGAATACGCGCGCAACAGCGGCTTGTCACCGTTCATGAGCCCGATCATCACAAACTCGCCGGAGCGAAAGCGCAGCGACGCGGGCCGTGTGCACGTGAAGGCAAACAGCGTGTCGGTGTAATGCGTGACGCCAAGCACATTCGCCGCGAACAGGTTGGACGGCGGCGCAGGCCGCGCCAGAGAAAGCGTATCAGCCATGATTTTCAAGCCGGCGGGCGCTGCAGCGCCGTAAACGAAGCGATGTTGGGATCGATGGCCGATGCGATCTGCCAAGCCGCCAACGACACCACGAAGCACCCGATGCAGCCAAGCAAGAGTCGTGGGCGCGCCAGGTTGACGGCGAACGCCGCAATCGGCGCCGCGATCAGTCCGCCTACCAGCAGACCGGCGATGTCGCTCCAGCGGATGCCGCCCAACGCAAAAAAGAACGAGGCCGAAATCGCCATCGTCACCAAGAACTCCGACATGCTGACGGAGCCGACGGCGCTGCGGGGCGCGTGACCGCGGCCAAGCAATGTGGTGGTGACGATCGGTCCCCAGCCGCCGCCGCCGGCCGCGTCGAGGAAACCGCCGACCAAGCCTAACCGCCGCACGCCTTTGGGTTCAGCCGGCGGCGCCATGCGACCGCGCAGCGCCAACCAGACGACGAACACGCCCATCGCCAGCAGATAGACTGACACTATCGGCTTGATGACGGCGATCGGCAGATACGAAACAGCGAAGGCGCCGACGATGCCGCCGGCAATGCCGGCAGGCGCCAGCCGCCAAACCAAGCTCCAATCGACGTTGCCGCGCCACGCATGCGCGGCGCCGGATGCGCCCGTGGTGAACATCTCGGCTGTGTGCACGGCAGCACTCGCGGCGGCGGGCGGCACGCCGAGCGCCAACAAAAACGAGGTCGACACCAAGCCGTACGCCATGCCGAGCGCACCGTCGATCAACTGCGCGACGAAGCCGACCGCCACCGATTGCCAGAAGAACGCATCCATGGCGTGGCTCAGACCAGGCCGTGTTCGGCAAGCCGCTTGCGCGCATCGCTTACCAATTCATCGAAGCTGGCGCGCTGCTCGCGCAAGGCGCTGCGTGACTTTGCGATCTCCTCCAATGCCGCGCCCCATTGGGGGGGAAACGCGTCCTCAAGCCGTTCGCGCGCGGCGCGCGCCACCGCCGGGCTAGCGCCGCCGGTGCCAGCGGCCAAAGTGAGTTGCCCACGACGCACCACGGCCGGCGTGTGGAAGGCGCACAGACGTTGCACATCCTCGACATTGACGAGCACGCGCATGCGCCGCGCTATCGCAAACAAGTCCTCGGCTTGTTCGATAGGCAAATCGGCGATCCAGACGGCATGATAGCACGCCAGCTCGGCGCGCGAAGGCAGACGCCGCGTGAGTAAAGCGCCAGCGGCGGCGGCCAATTCAGAGCTCGGCACCAGCGACCATACCTCCGGCTCGGCGCCGCCCGCTTCTAGCCAGTGAAAGCGGCGCAGCGCCAGAGGACCGTCGCCAATGACCGCGACGCGCGCCGCGGCGGGATCGAGATAGATCGGGATCATGCCGCGTGGGCTCCCTTGAGCAGCGCCCGCGCCCCGGCAACGGCTTCACCGATGATCATGATCGCCGGGCCTTCGCCCAGCTGAACCGTGAGTTGCGGCAGTTCGCTCAGCATGCCGCGGATGATGCGTTCGCCTGGGCTCGATGCGCTTTCAATCAAGGCGACCGGCCGCTGCGCCGGCACGCCGCGTTCCAGTAACGCATGACGCACGCGCTTAGCGTGCATGGCGCCCATGTAGATGACTGCGGTGTCGGCGGCGGCCGCCGCTTCGGCCCAGTGCTCGCTGGCGTGTTCGCTGCGCCCGACGCTCGGCGTCACGAACGTCACCGAGCGCGAGACGCCGCGCGCCGTGAGCGAAGCGCCGAGCGACGCCGCGGCGGCAAAGCCGGCACTGACGCCGGGCACGGTGACGACAGACAATCCAGCGGCGCGGCAGGCTTCGATCTCTTCCGTCGCGCGGCCAAACAGGTTCGGATCGCCCCCCTTCAACCGCACGACGAGGCGATGACTGAGCGCCGCGCGCACCAGCAGCCGGTTGATCAAGCGCTGATCCATTGACGGCCGCCGCGCACGCTTGCCGACATTGTAGAGCTTCGCCTTGGTCGCCAGCGCCAAGACCTCAGGCGAGACCAAGGCGTCGTGCAGTACGACATCGGCTTGAGCCAAAAGCCGCGCCGCACGCAACGTCAGCAGATCGGCCGCGCCCGGGCCAGCGCCGAGGAGATACACTGTGCCGCTCATGCGCGCACCGCTGTGTTTGTGTGCAAGCCGCACTCCTTATTGTCCTGATTTTCCCACCACCAGCGTCCGGCGCGCGGATCTTCGCCTGCGCGCACCGGCTTGGTGCACGGTTCGCAGCCGATGGACACATAACCACGCGCATAGAGCGGGCTCATTGGAATGTCGAAACGCTGCGCGTAGGCCAGCACGTCGGCCCAAGTCCACGCCGCCAGCGGATTGTATTTTGCGATGTTACGTTCGGCGTCATGCTCGACTTCATCGAGCCCGCCGCGGGTCAGCGATTGTTCGCGCCGTTGACCGGTGATCCAGGCGTCACAGCCGGCGAGCGCGCGATTAAGCGGCTCTACCTTGCGGATGGCGCAGCACAATTTGCGCTGCTGGAGACCGTCGTAGAATCCATTCTCGCCGTGAGCGGCGACGTAGGCCGCCACCGATTGCGGATCGGGCCGGAATACCTCGATCTTTAATCCATAGCGCGCTTCAGTCTGCGTAATGAGGTCCACCGTCTCCGCATGCAGCCGGCCGGTATCGAGCGTGAAGACATGGATCGGCAAGTTGAGGCGCGCGATCGCATCGGTGACGACCATGTCCTCCGCCGAGAGGCTGGAGGCCAGCGCAACAGCGCCGTGCCGTTCGGCGATGTCTCTCAGCGCGCGTTCGAGCAGGCGCACGCGCGCATTGAAATTGGCGTTGGCGCGATCGCTAAGCGCGCCCGGCGCCGCGTCGGTGCTTTGATAGGGAATGCTGAACGTCGAGAGCGCCTTCAGCGCCGTCTCGCCATCCTGATCGGCGCGCAGGCTGAAGGACGTAAAGCCGACGCGCGCCAGCGCGTAGACTTGGTCCGCGGTAATGGCGCCGACGGCGCGGAGCGGCCCGGCATAACCCTGCCGCCGCAACAGCACCGCGTGCGAATAACCGCGGCCGTCGCCGATGCGCGGAAAGTCCACGGCGACGAGCGCCGCATCGCTGAGCTTGCCGGCGAGCGCGGTCGGATCGTCCGCTGGCTGCAAGAGCACCGCGCCGTTCGGCTTCGGCGCTTCGAGCCATTCGGCCAGCGAAAAATAGACGCCGCCCTCCCAATCGGTAACCGATGGTCCCGCCGGCGGCTTGATCACCGGCACGATCTTCTTGCGCACGTCGCCGTGGCCGGCGTTCGCCGGCTTCGGCGGCACAGGCGCCGCGCGCGGGGGCGCCGCGCCGCGCACGCGCGGTTCGCGGAGATCGAGCAACACGGTCATGCGGGTTCCTGTTCGAGGGCGGACTTGAAGGCCTCGGCGCCAAGGCGCTCGATGGCGTCGATGAAACTCTCATGCGGTCGGCGAACCGCGAGATAGTGGCGCGCCAAACGCTCAACGATCCGCGGCACATCTTCGGCGCGCACCGCCTTGCCGATCAGCACGCCAAGCGCGCCATGGCCATCGGCGCGGCCGCCGAGCAGCACCTGGTACCAGTCTTCGCCCGCCTTCTCGACGCCGAGGACGCCGATATGGCCGACATGATGATGACCGCAGGCGTTAATGCAGCCGGACACCTTGATGGAAAGCGCGCCGAGTTCGTCTTCGATCGGCGCCAGACGCTCAGCGATGGCGGCCGAGAGCGGAATCGACTTGGCATTGGCGAGCGAGCAGAAGTCGCCGCCGGGGCAGCAGATGATATCGGAGGCCAGCCCGATATTGCCGCGCCCAAGATTAAGCGCGTCAAGCTCACTCCAGAGCGCGTGCAATTGCGCGCGTTGCACGTAAGGGAGGACCAGGTTCTGCTGATGGGTGACGCGCAGCTCCGAGAAGCTGTAGCGATCGGCCAGATCGGCGATTGCATCCATCTCGTCGGCCGTCGCATCGCCGGGCGCGATGTCCTGGCGCTTCAAGCTGATCGTGACCGCTGCATAGTCTGGATGGCGGTGCGCGGAGACATTGTTGCGCTTCCAATCGCGGAAGCGCGCATCGATCGGCAGGCTGTTTGACGCGGGCGCCGGCGCACGGTCGAGCGTGGGATCGGCAAAATGCGCGGCGATGCGCGCAAATTCTTCGTCCTTGATGGTGTTGGGACCGCCGCGCAGATGCGCCCATTCTTCGTCGACCAGGCGTGCGAATTCCTGCGCACCGAGCGTCTCGACTTGAATCTTGATCCGTGCCTTGAATATGTGATCGCGGCGGCCGAGGCGATTGTACACCCGCAGCACCGCTTCGCTGTAGTTCAGCAATTCGCGCCAAGGCAGGTCACGGCGGATGACATCGGCGAGCCGCGGCGTCCGGCCCTGCCCGCCGCCAACCTTCACCGCGATCAGAACCTCGCCTGAATCGTCGCGATAAAGATCGAAGGCGAGATCGTGCACGGGTGTGGCGGCGCGATCTTCCTTGGCGCCATTGAACGCGACCTTGAACTTGCGCGGCAGGTGCGCGAATTCCGGATGCAGCGTCGACCATTGCCGCATCAGCTCGCAGAACGGCCGGGGATCGACAATCTCATCGGCGGCGACGCCCGCGAACGCGTCGGTGGTGACATTGCGGACGCAAGAGCCGCTGGTCTGGATCGCGTGCATGTTGAGGCTGGCGAGTTCGGCCAGGATGTCCGGCGTCTCCTCGACCTTGACCCAATTGAACTGGATGTTCTGGCGCGTGGTGAAGTGGCCGTAGCCGCGGTCGTAGCGGCGCGCGATCGAGGCGAGCCCGCGCAACTGTCCGGTCGACAGCACACCATACGGGATGGCGACGCGCAGCATCGGCGCATATCGTTGAATGTAGAGGCCGTTCTGCAGCCTGAGCGGCTTGAACGCGTCTTCGTCCAGGAGGCCGGCCAGATAGCGGCGCACCTGATCGCGATATTGCGCCACCCGCTCCTCGACGACGAGGCGATCGACAGCATCGTAACGGTACATCGCCCAGTGCAATCCGCGGGACCCCAATCCGGCCCCAAGGAACTGAGAGTGGGCGCTGCCCCGCGCGCGAGAAAGGCGGCCCAGCTAAAGCGTCGGTTTAGGCGGTTTGATCGGCGACCGGATCGCCCTCGATCGCCTGCTCGCGCAGCCATTCGAGGAAAGCAATCTGCGCGCGTTCGAAACGCCGAGCGCGCGGCCACACCAGCCAATAGGCGAAGCTCACCGGCGCATGGCTTTCATCCAAAGGCGCAACCAGGGCGCCGCTGGCGAGGTCGCGCAGCGCCAATTGGCGTTTTGCCAGCACCAGGCCTTTGCCGGCGACAGCAGCTTCGAGCGCCAGGCTCGACTGGTTGAAGCGCAGGCCGCGGTCGGCGTCCTCGCGGCGATGGCCGCGGGCCGCGAACCACATGCTCCAAGTAGGACACGAGGGATCGCGTTCCGCCGCGTCATCGTGGATCAGCGGCAGGTGCAGCAAATCCTCGCTGGCGCGGAGCGGACTGTATCCTTCGAGCAGCTTCGGGCTGGCGACGACAATGACCGATTCCGACATCAGCCGCTCGCAATGCAGCGCCTCGTATCCGCCCGGGCCGTAGCGGATGGCGAAATCGATATCGCTGCCGGAAAAATCCACCAGCGTCATGTCGGCCGAGAGCCGCACTTCAATGTCGGGAAATTGTTCCTGGAACTTGCTCAAGCGCGGGATCAGCCATTTCGACGCGAAAGACGGCGGCGTCGACACCGAGATGCGCTTGCCGCGCCAACCGGCGCGCATCGCGCGTCCCGCCTGCAGCATCTCGGCCATGGCGGCGCTGGCGTGGGCGAAGCCGGCGCGCCCCGCTTCGGTGAGTTCGACGCCGCGCCCCAGGCGGCGGAACAGAGGCTGACCGGCGAACTCCTCCAATATCTTGATGTGCTGGCTGACCGCGCCGGCGGTGATGCCCAATTCCTCGGCCGCGCGCGCAAAGCTGCCCAAGCGCGCGGCCGCCTCAAAGACCCGCACGCTCAAGAATGGCGGCATGATTTCGCTCGGCGCCAAACCCCGTCTCTCCTCCGTTGCGCTCCTTAGATTAGGAACGCGCTTGCCCAGGCGCCACCCTCACGCCGCCTGCAGGGCTGAGCGCGCCAACGCGCCTTTGAGATCGGCAAGCACGTCGTCGGCGTGTTCGAGCCCGATCGACAGGCGAAAGAGCGAGTCGCTGATACCAGCGGTGGCGCGCGCCTCGGGGCTCATCGCCGCGTGGGTCATGCTGGCGGGGTGCGCGGCCAGGCTCTCGATGCCGCCCAATGACTCCGCCAGCGTGAAGAGCTGCAAGCCCGCCACGAACGCGCGCGGATCGCCACTGCGCAGCTCGAACGAGAGCATGGCGCCGAAGCCGCTTTGCTGGCGCTTCGCGATGTCGTGGCCGCGATGGCTCTCCAGCCCCGGATAGTGCACCTTGCCCACTTGCGGATGCGCGGCCAGCCAGCGCGCCACCCTCTCCGCCGTCTGCTGCTGCTGCGCCACGCGCACGCTCAGCGTGCGCAAGCCGCGCAGCGTGAGCCAAGCATCGAACGGCGCGCCAGTGACGCCGGTGCAATTGGCCCACCAGGCCAGTTGTTCGACGTCGCCCGCTCGCGCCGCGATCACCGCGCCGCCGACGACATCGGAATGGCCGTTGATGTATTTGGTGGTCGAGTGGACGACGAAATCCGCGCCGAGTTCGATCGGTTTCTGCAACGCCGGCGACAGAAACGTGTTGTCGACCACGACCTGGGCGCCGGCGGCATGCGCGCGCTTGGCCAGCGCGGCGATATCGACGATGCGCATCAGCGGATTGCTTGGCGTTTCGATCCAGAGCAAGGCGGGCTTGCGCGCCAAGGCCGCGCCGAGCGCGTCGGCGTCGGTCTGATCCACGAACGCCACCTCGATGGCGCGCTTACGCGCGCGCGCATCGAACAAGCGCCAGGTTCCGCCGTAGCAATCGTGCGGCGCCACCACCAGCGCGCCAGCCGGCAACAACGACAGCACCAGATCCACAGCCGACATGCCCGAGCTCGTCACCACCGCGCCGGCGCCGCGCTCGAGTTCGGCGAGCGCATCCGCCAAGGTAGCGCGTGTCGGATTGCCGGTGCGGCTATAGTCGAAGCGCCGCTTCTCGCCATAGCCGGCGAAACTGTAATTCGCCGACAAATAAAGCGGCGGCGCCACCGCGCCTTGCGCCGGATCGTCATTGATGCCCGCGCTGCAGGCGATGGTTTCATCGTGGCGGGGCATGTCAATTGTTCTCCAGAGCTTGACGGACGAGCGCGGCAATCTTCGCCGGCTCCTTCAGAAAGGCGTCGTGGCCGTAGATCGATTGGATCCGATGGAATGCATTGAGGTTCGGCAGCGCGTGCGCCAGCGCCTCCACATCCGCCAGCGGCACCAGTTGATCGCTGTCGCAGCCGATCAGTGTTACTGGCGTTCGGATCGACGCAGGTTCGACCGCATGCCGATCGATGGCTTCACTCAGCGAAAGCCAGCGTCGCGGTAGCATCACCTCCGGATAGGCGCGCCCCCTTGCCTCCAGATATCCGTCCACCGCCGCGCGCCCTGAAGAGTCCAAACCGGCGCCGAAGCGCTGCTCGAATTCCTCGGCGCTGCGATAGGTGGTCATCGCTAGCTGCCGGGCCAGAACCAGGCCGCCGTCGCCGTCGCCGTGCGCGAGGCCGTATTCAACAATGCGCCGTTGCACGCCACGCCAAGCGGCGCCGAGCGCGGACGGCTTGTGCGACGCCGAGATCACGCACAGACGCTCAAGCCGTTCCGGCGCGCGTGCTGCGAACGCCAACCCCACCATGCCGCCATAGGAGGCGCCGACAAATGCATGCAACGACGCAACGCCAAGCGCATCGAGCGCCAGTTCGATGAGCCGCGCCTGATCGTCGGGCGTGATGCGCACGCGCTGATCGCCAAGCGGCGCGAAATCAAGACCGATAAGGCCGGTGCACTCAAGGTCGAGCGCGCCGGCGTCGATCAAAGTCTCGCGCCACCAGCCGCGCGCGCCGCAAACATCTCGGCCCGCCGATATGCCGCCCAAGGCCAGAACCTGCGGTCCGCCGCGCGCGCCGATCAGACGGCAACGCACGCGTCCGTCCGCCGAGCGATCGCCGGAAGCAAGCATAAAATCCGGCGGAATCGCCACGTCGATGTCGCGTTCGGCCCAAACCGCGCTGCGCCGAAGCGCCGCCGCACTCATGGCGCGCTCCGCAGCATCAGATGCTCGACGCTTGCGTGGAGCGCCGCGCCGCTATCGATCAGCAGACCAGAGAGCCGCCGGGCGTCTTCCGAACTCACGCGCTTGATCCGACATCGCCCCGCGTAGCCGGCGGCCTGACGCGCAAGCTGCAAGCTCTGCAACTCCGCCCCGGCCGAGCGAAACGCCTCGGCCACACTGCCCCAGGCGGCGAGATGCGGCAGCACGATGTGGAAGTCATGCAACAGTTCAAGCCCGGACAGCCCGCCTAGTCCCGGCTCGTCGGCAGCAACAGGAGCTGCGTTAAACTCGCTCATTATCGCCTCCGGCGTTCACATACGCGGCGATGTAATGAGCGCTTGCGGGCGAGAAGGGAGAGCGAGCCTTTAGCTGCGCTAATCCTTCGCTTTAGCTGTATTTATAACGCGCCCGCAAGCTGAGCATCAAATCGGCGCAGGCACATCTCTATCGCGGTGCGCGCGACTTGTCACCAATTTTGTGTGCGACTGCAGCGCACAGGCGAGGCGTTGCTGTTGCTCTGAGACTGTAAACAACGAAAAATCCTCATCGCCCCACGCAGATTTCTGTTGCGCTGCGCAAAAAAGTTTGTCGTACTGCGCTGAGGGAGACACTTCTCGTGCATTCGAAAGCGCGCACCTTTGCTCGTTCGGCGGCGGCGAATGCCGTTGCGGACCCGCGCGCGCTCGTATCGCTTATCGTCGTAAGCCTTCTTGGCCTGGCGCTCATTCTTGAGCCCGGAGCGGAGTTGCTGCGCGGACCCTGACCACTAGACCAGGACCCGAACATGGCGCCCCGCTCCCGAAAGGAAGCGGGGTTTTTGCTGTGCGCGGGTCCGCCCAACCGGACCCTTTATGTCGCAAGACCCGTCAAAACCGTTCCGTAGTGCAAGTGTCACCGCCGGCCCCAACCGGGCCGCTGCGCGCTCGTATCTGCGTGCGGCGGGGATGGACGATGCGGATTTCGCGCGCCCGCTGATTGCGGTGGTCAACACCTGGAGCTCGGTCACGCCCTGCAACATGCACCTCGGCGGCTTGGCCGAGCACGTGCGCCGCGGCGTGCGCGAAGCCGGCGGCGTGCCGGTCGATTTCAACACCATCGTCGTGACCGACGGCATCGCCATGGGCACGCCGGGGATGAAGGCGTCGTTGATTTCCCGCGAAATCATTGCCGATTCCATCGAATTGGCGGTGCAAGGCCATCAGCTCGACGGCGTGGTCTGCATCGTCGGCTGCGACAAGACTATTCCTGCCGCGGCGATGGCGTTGGCGCGCATGGATCTGCCGGGATGCGTGCTCTACGGCGGCACCATCATGTCCGGCATTCATGCGGGCAAAGAAATTTCGATCCAGGAAGTGTTCGAGGCGATCGGCGCGCATGGCGCCGGCGCGCTCGATGACGAAGGCTTGCGCCAAGTCGAGAAGGCCGCGTGCCCCGGGGCGGGCGCCTGTGGGGGTCAGTTCACCGCCAACACCATGGCGATGGCGCTCACCGCGATGGGGCTCTCACCCATAGGGGCCAACGATGTGCCGGCCACGCATAAGGACAAGCCCGCTGAAGCCGAGCGTTGCGGCCGAATCGCCGTGGAGCTTACGCTGCGCGGCCACAATGCGCGCCGCTTCATCACGCAAGCCTCCTTGCGCAACGCCGCGCTCGCGGTCTCGGCAAGCGGCGGTTCCACCAACGCGGTCTTGCATCTCACCGCCATCGCCGCCGAAGCCGGAATCGCCTTCGGCGTCGAGGACTGCCACGCCGCCTGCGAAGCGGCGCCGATCATTTGCGATTTGAAACCGGGCGGACGTTTCCTCGCCCATCATCTGTTCCAATCCGGCGGCACGCGCCTTGTCTTGAACCGCCTCGTTGCGGCTGGTCTCGTGGCGGACACCCCCACCGTCTCGGGCCGGACGCTGTTCGACGAAGCGCGTGAAGCCGTGGAGCCCGCGGGCCAGCAGGTAATCCGGGACTTCGCCACTCCCGTGCTGGCTCGCGGCTCCTATGCGGTGATCTACGGCAATGTCGCGCCCGATGGCGCCGTGATCAAACTCGCCGGCCATAACACCGCGCATTTCGAGGGCCCCGCGCGCGTGTTCGACAGCGAAGAAGCCGCCTTCGAGGCGGTGCAAGCCGGCGCCATCGGCGAAGGCGATGTCATCGTTATCCGGTACGAGGGTCCCAAGGGCGGTCCCGGCATGCGTGAAATGCTGCAAGTGACCGCGGCCCTGAAAGGGCGCGGCATGAAAAACGTCGCGCTCATCACCGACGGCCGTTTCTCCGGCGCATCTTATGGCTTCGTCGCCGGGCATGTTTCCCCGGAAGCGGCCGTTGGCGGCCCGATCGCAATGCTGCGCGACGGCGACGTCATCCGCATCGATGTGGCCGCGCGGACCATCGACACCGCCGCCGACCTCACGAGCCGCCGCGCCGCACCGCCGGTGAAAGAAGCGCCGACCGGCGTGTTCGCCAAATACGCAGCTCTGGTCAGTTCCGCCGCACAGGGCGCTGTCACCATACCCAATCCACCGCCGGCGCAAACCCGCGCGCCGAATCTCCGCGAGGCCTCCTAATGAAAGTCTATGGCAACGACGACGTGCGCGGCGACGCGCTGAAGGACGCGCGCATCGCCGTGCTCGGCTATGGCAGCCAGGGCCGCGCGCACGCGCAGAATTTGCGCGACAGCGGCTACGACGTGGTCGCCGCCGTGCGCAAGGGCGGCAAGGGTTGGACCAACGCCCGCGCCGACAAGATCGACACCGCCGAGCCGGCAGACGCTATCGGCGACGCCGATCTGATCGCGTTCCTGACGCCCGACATGGCCCAGGAAGCGATCTACACCGACATCATCGCACCGAAGGCCAAGAAGGGCGCGACTTTGTTGTTCGCGCACGGCTTCTCGATCCATTACGGGCGCGTCAAACCCCGCGTCGATCTCGATGTCGTGCTGGTCGCGCCGAAAGGGCCAGGCGATCTGGTGCGGCGCGAATTCGTGCGCGGACGCGGCGTGCCGGCGCTGTTCGCGGTCAGCCAAGACGCCAGCGGCAACGCGCGCGACACAGCTATGGCCTATGCCAAGGGCATCGGCGGCGCCATCGGCGGTCTGATCGAAACCACGTTCGCAGAAGAAACCGAGACCGATTTGTTCGGCGAGCAGGCGGTGCTGTGCGGCGGCGCCAAGGAATTGGTGATGGCCGGCTACCAGACCTTGGTCGACGCCGGTTACCAGCCCGAGGTCGCCTATTTCGAGTGCATGCATGAGCTGAAGCTGATCGTCGACCTGTTCTACGAGGGCGGCGTCTCGAAAATGCACGACTTCATTTCCGAGACCGCGAAATACGGCGCGGTGGTTTCCGGCCCGCGCGTGATCACCGACGAGACCCGCGCACGCATGCGCGAAATCCTGAAAGATATCCAGTCCGGCAATTTCGCGCGCGATTGGATCCTGGAGAACCAGGCCGGCAAGCCGCGCTATACCGCCATGCTGAACGCCGACCGCGCGCATCCGATCGAGAAGACCGGCGCGGCGCTGCGCGAACGCATGGCCTGGCTGAAATCGCCGACGAACGCCTGATCCCATGCAGAGCGCCGCCTCCCCGATGCCGACCGCGATCGCCGAGCCGAAATCCGGCGCGCGCCTGCTTGTCGAGGCGCTCGACGCCCAAGGCGTCGACATCGTGTTCGGCTATCCCGGCGGCGCGATCATGCCGGTCTATGACGCCCTCACCGGCGCGCGCTTCAAGCACATCCTGGTCCGCCACGAGCAGGGCGCGGCCTTTGCCGCCGACGCCTATGCGCGCGTCACCCGCAAACCCGGCGTGTGTTTGGCAACCTCAGGTCCCGGCGCCACCAATCTCGTCACCGGCATCGCCAACGCCATGATGGACAGCGTGCCGATGGTGTGCATCACCGGCAATGTCGCCTCGCCGTTGATGGGCACGGACGCGTTTCAGGAGATCGACATCCTCGGCGTGACGCTGCCGATCGTGAAGCATTCCTGGATCGTCCGCGATCCCGCCGACATTCCCGCAATTGTCGAGGAAGCCTTCCACATCGCTGCTTCAGGAAGGCCTGGCCCTGTGCTGATCGACTTGCCCAAGGATGTGCAAGTGGGCGTCGCCGCCGCGCCGCGCCCGCCCAAACCCCCGCCGGCGCCGGCGCGGCGGCTCGACGCTTTGCAATTGCGCCGCGCCGAAGCGGCGATCGGTCTGGCAGAGCGGCCCCTGCTCTATATCGGCGGCGGCGTGCGCATCGCCGACGCCGTCGCCGAGGTCCGCGCCTTCGCACACGTCACCGGCATACCCGCGGTGTCGACGCTGCAAGGCCTGGGCGCGCTGCCGAGCGAGTGGCCGAACAATCTCGGCATGCTCGGCATGCACGGCTCGCGCGCGGCGAACGAAGCCGTGCAGGCGTGCGACTTGCTGATCGTGCTGGGCGCCCGTTTCGACGACCGCGCCACTGGCAAGTTGGCCGAGTTCGCGCCGCATGCGCGCGTCATCCACATCGACATCGACGCCGCCGAGATCGGCAAACTGCGCGACGCCCATGTCGCGATCGCCGGCGATCTGAAATCGGTGCTGCGCGCGCTTTCGCCGCGCCCGCCATCGATCGCGCCTTGGATCGAACGATGCCGGCGCGACCGCGCCACCTACGCCCCGCGCTACGACGCACCCGGCGACGGTGTTTACGCGCCTGCGCTGCTCAAGGAATTGTCCGAACGAGCGGGCGACGCCTTTGTCGCCGCCTGCGATGTCGGCCAGCATCAGATGTGGGCGGCGCAACACTGCCAGTTCGCTTCGCCGTACGCACATCTGACCTCGGGCGGTCTGGGCGCCATGGGTTACGGTCTGCCGGCGGGCATGGCGGCGAAGCTCGCGCGCCCCGACGCAGCGGTGGTGACGATCACCGGCGACGGCTCCTTCATCATGAACATTCAGGAGCTCGCTACGCTACGACGCTACGACATCGCGCTAAAGATCGTGCTGCTCGATAACTCGGCGCTCGGGCTGGTGCGCCAGTGGCAGCATTTGTTCTTCGACAAAAATTACAGCGAGATCGATCTCTCCGACAATCCGGACTTTGCCGCCGTGGCGCGCGCGTTCGGCATCGATGCCTTCCGAATTAGCCGGCGCGAGGGGGTTTCCGCCGGCATCGCGCGCCTGCTCGCCGCGCCCGGCCCCTGCCTCGCGCATGTCGTCATCGATCCCAACGAAAACGTATGGCCCTTAGTGCCGCCCGGCAAGAGCAACGCCGACATGATGCACGGAGAATACTCATGACCGACACCTTCATCCTCCAGATCGACTGCGCCGAGGGTTCGCTGCAGCGGCTGATCGGCGTCATCGAACGGCGCGGTTTTCACATCGACCGCATGTCGGTGAGCGACAGCGGCAACTGCCGCGAAGTGCGCCTGCGTCTGCGCGGCCGCGACCCGAGCCGCTGCACCGACGTGCTCGGCCGCCAGCTCGACCGCCTCATTGGCGTGCGCCGGCTTGGGTCCCCAACGCCCTCCTTCGTTCCTGTAGAGGAGGCGGCGCCGTGCCCAGTGTAGAACCGCGTGATCCCAATCGCGTCATCGTCTTCGACACGACACTGCGCGACGGCGAACAGGCACCCGGCTTCTCCATGAGCGCCGAAGTGAAACTGCGCATGGCCGAGGCCTTGCGCGATCTTGGCGTCGACGTCATCGAGGCCGGCTTCGCCGCTGCTTCGCCGGGCGACGAAGAGGCCGTGCGCCGCGTTTCCGGCGAAGTCGAGGGCCCCACCTTCTGCTCGCTCTCGCGCGCCAGCGAATGCGATATCGACGCGGCCCATCGCGCGCTCTCGCACAATCGCCGCCGGCGTATCCATATCTTCCTGGGCACCAGCCCCATCCATCGCGCCGCCAAGTTCAAGATGACCGCCGACGAAGTCTTGGCTCAAGCGGTGCGATCGGTCAGCTACGCCCGCACCCTGTTCGACGACATCGAGTTCTCCGCTGAAGACGCGATCCGCACCGAACCGGAGTTTCTGGGCGATGTGATGGAGGCGGTCGCCGAGGCCGGGGCCACGACTTTGAATGCGCCCGACACTGTCGGCTACTCGACGCCGGCCGAAATCCACGCGCTTTTCACGCGCCTGCGCACGCGCATAGCCGCGCGCTTCCCAGACGTGGTGCTGTCGACCCATTGCCACGACGACCTCGGTATGGCGGTCGCCAACACCTTGTCCGCCGTGCAGGCCGGCGCACGACAAGTCGAGGTCGCGATCAATGGCATCGGCGAACGCGCCGGCAATTGCGCGCTCGAAGAAGTGGTCATGGCCTTCCGCACCCGCGGCGATCAGTTCGGCGTCGAGACCGGCATCGACACGACCAAATTGGTCGGCGTCAGCCGCCTGCTGAGCGAAGTCACGCAATCGCCGGTGGTCCGCAACAAGGCGATCGTCGGCATCAACGCCTTCGCCCACGAAGCCGGCATTCACCAGCACGGGGTCATGGCCGACGCGCGCACCTACGAAATCATGCGCCCGCAAGATGTCGGCTTCGACGGCACTTCGTTCGTGCTCGGCAAACACTCAGGCCGTCATGCCGTGGCCAAGCGCGCCGCCGTTCTGGGTTTCGAGCTGAGCGATGCGCAGGTCAACGCCGTCTTCGCCGGCTTCAAACGTCGCGCCGACGAGATCGGCGAGATCAGCGACGCCGAGTTGCAGGCGATCATTCGCGCCAACACCGTGCGTGGAGGCGTCAATGCGCTCGCCTAGGACCCTGTTCGACAAGATCTGGGAGGCCCACGTCGTCCAAGCCGAGACTGCGGACGCGCCAGCCATTCTCTATGTCGATCTCCACCTCGTGCATGAAGTGACGAGCCCGCAGGCGTTTGCCGAATTGAAGGCGCGCGGTCTCAAAGTGCGTCGCCCCGACCGCACCTTCGCCACGCTCGATCATTCGACGCCAACACTGCCGCCGGACGCGGATGGCAGACGTCCCTACACGAGCCCCGCCGCGGCGGCGCAGGTCGGTCAGCTGCGCGCCAATTGCGCGGAGCATCGTATCCCCCTGGCCGACTGGAACAGCGCCGATCGCGGTGTGGTGCATGTTATGGCGCCAGAACTCGGGCTCACCCATCCGGGCATGGTCGTGGTCTGCGGCGACAGCCACACCGCCACCCATGGCGCGTTCGGCGCCCTCGCCTTCGGCATCGGCACCTCGGAAGTGGGGCACGTGCTGGCGACGCAGTGTCTGCTGCAGCGCAAGCCCAAGCAAATGCGCGTTACCGTCAACGGGCGCCTCCGTGCCGGTGTTTCCGCCAAAGACCTGACGCTCGCCATCATCAACAGCATCGGCTTCGGCGGCGGCTCCGGCTACGTCATCGAGTATGCCGGCGAAGCCATCCGTGCGCTGGGCATGGAGGGCCGCATGACCCTCTGCAACATGTCGATCGAGGCCGGCGCCCGCGCCGGCATGGTCGCGCCGGACGAGAAGACCCTCGCCTATCTGCGCGGGCGCCGCCATGCGCCGCTCGCGTTCGCTGAAGCGGCGGAACGCTGGCTCTCGCTGCGGAGCGACGAAGGCGCCGCCTTCGACAAGGAGCTCACGCTCGACGCTTCGACAGTCGCGCCAATGGCGACGTTCGGCACCACGCCCGACGCCTCGATTCCGATCGGCGCGCCGGCGCCGGCGCCGCGCAACGAGAGCGAGGTGAAGGCGCTAAACTACATGGCCTTCGCAGCCGGCGCGCCGACGACCGGCTACGATGTCGATGTCGTTTTTGTCGGCTCATGCACCAATGGCCGCCTCTCCGATTTGCGCGACGCCGCCGACGTGCTGCGTGGGCAGCGTGTCAAGGATGGCGTGCGCATGCTGGTGGTGCCGGGATCGGAAGCCGTGAAGCGGCAAGCCGAAGCGGAGGGCCTCGACCGCGTGTTCATCGAAGCTGGCGCTGAGTGGCGGCTGCCGGGGTGTTCGATGTGCATCGCCATGAATGGCGACTTCGTGGGCCCCGGCCAGCTGGCAGTCTCGACCTCGAACCGCAATTTCGAGGGCCGCCAGGGCAAGGGCGCGCGCACCATTCTCGCGAGCCCTGCGACCGCCGCCGCCAGCGCCATCGCCGGCCGCTTGACCGATCCCCGCGTCTTCGCCCGGGAGTTGGCCGATGCCTGAGCGCTTCACACAACTGACCTCGCGCACCCTGGTGCTGCCGCAGGCCAACATCGACACCGATCAGATCATCCCGGCGCGGTTCTTGACCACGACAACGCGCGAAGGCCTCGGCGCCGCCGCCTTCTACGACTGGCGTTACGACGCCAACGGCAAGCCGCTCGCAGATGCGCCGCTCAACGCGCTCGATCCATTGGATCACCGGGTGCTCGTTGCCGGCGACAATTTCGCCTGCGGCTCCTCGCGCGAACACGCGCCCTGGGCGCTCTTGGATTACGGCTTCCGCGCCGTCGTCTCGACCGGCATCGCCGACATCTTTGCATCGAACGCCCTGAAGAACGGCCTGCTCCCGGTAGTGGTCGATTCAGCCACCCATGCGCGCCTCGCCGCCGATCCTGGCGGACGTGTCACCATCGACCTCGAACGTTGCGAACTCATCGCCGGCAACGAGCCGCCGGTGAGCTTCACCATCGATCCATTCGCCCGGCGCTGCCTCATCGAAGGCGTCGACACATTGGGCTGGCTGCTTGAGCGCCTGCCCGCCATCCAAGACTTTGAAGCGAGAGCCGCATGAAGACCTTCAACATTGCCCTATTGCCCGGCGACGGCGTCGGTCCCGAAGTCACCCGCGCCGCGGCCGAAGTGCTGCAAGCGGTCGCCGACCGCTTCCACCACCGCTTCGTCTTCGACACGCATCTGATCGGCGGGGCGGCCATCGATGCGACCGGCGAGCCGTTGACGCAGGAGACCGTCGTCGCCTGCCGCGAGGCCAACGCCGTCTTCTTGGGCGCCGTGGGCGGGCCGCGATGGGAGGGCGGACCGCGCCGTCCTGAGCAAGGTCTGCTCGAACTGCGCAAGGCGCTTGGCCTCTTCGCCAACATCCGCCCGGTGCGCATCTATGACGCACTGATCGATTGTTCGCCGCTACGGCGCGGCGTCGTCGCCGATGTCGATCTTGTCGTCTTCCGCGAACTGACCGGCGGTCTGTATTTCGGCGACAAGCGTCGCGGCGAGGATTTCGCCAGCGATCAGTGCATTTATTCGGTCGAGGAGATCGAGCGCATCGCCCGCGCGGCGTTCGCCGCCGCCCGCACGCGGCGCGGCAAGGTCACCTCCGTGGACAAGGCCAACGTGCTGGAAACCAGCCGCTTGTGGCGCGAAGTGGTCGGCCGCGTCCACGCGCAGGAATTTTCCGACGTTCGGCTCGAACATGCGCTGGTGGATTCTTCCGCCATGCAGCTCATCCGCCAGCCGCGCGCCTACGACGTCATCCTCACCGAGAACATGTTCGGCGACATCCTCTCCGACGAAGCTTCGGTGCTGGGCGGTTCGATCGGGCTTGCGCCGTCGGCGTCATTGGGCGCCAAGGGCCCCGGCTTGTTCGAGCCCGTGCACGGTTCGGCGCCGGACATCGCCGGGCGCGACATCTGCAATCCCGTCGGCGCCGTTCTCTCGGCGGCGCTGCTGCTGCGGTACGGGTTGCGGCTGCTCGACGAGGCCAATGCAGTCGAGGCGGCGGTCGAGCGCGTGATCGATAGCGGCGCCCGCACCGCCGATCTCGGCGGGTCGCTCGGCTGCCGCGCCATGGCCGAAGAAATCGCCGACGAGGTGCTGAAGTCGGTTTCCCACGCGCACCACGTGCAGATGCATTGGGGCTGAGAGACCGTGACCCTCGTTCCCTTCGACGACCGCGATGGCTGCATCTGGCTCGACGGCCGCTTCACGCCCTGGCGCGACGCCAACCTGCACATCCTCTCGCACGCCATGCATTACGGTTCGGCCGTGTTCGAAGGCGAGCGCATGTATGATGGGCGCATCTTCGCACTCGAAGCGCACACGCGCAGGCTCTTCCGCTCGGCCGAACTTCTCGACTTCGAGATTCCCTTCACCGAAGAGGAGATCAGCACCGCGTCAGTCGAGACTTGCGCGAGGAACGGCCTCTCCGATTGCTACGTGCGCCCGATCGCCTGGCGCGGGACCGAACAATTAAGCGTCTCGGCGCTCCACACCCGCACTCATGTCGCCATCGCGGTTTGGGAATGGCCCAGATATTTTGACATGGCGCGTTTCCAGCGCGGCGTGCGTCTGTGCTGGGCGAAGTATCGCCGCCCGCCCGCCGACGCGGCGCCGACGGCGGCAAAGGCGGCCGGACTCTACATGATCTGCACCATCTCCAAGAACGCCGCCGAACGCGCCGGCTACGACGACGCGCTGATGCTCGATGGCGCCGGCGCCATCGCCGAAACCACCGGCGCCAACATCTTCTTCGTCCGCGATGGCGCGCTCTACACGCCGGCGCCGCACTGCTTTCTGGACGGCATCACGAGACAGACCGTCATCCAGCTGGCGCGCGAGGCCGGCATGCGTGTGATCGAGACCCGCATCGAGCCGGAGCAACTGGCTGATTTTTCCGAGTGCTTCATCGTCGGCACCGCGGCCGAGGTCACGCCGGTTGGCGAGATTGCCGACCATCGTTTCCAGCCCGGCGCGCTGACCTTCGACCTTGTCGACCGCTACGCCGCGCTTGTCCGCGCGCATGCCCGCGAGCGTCAACTCGCGCCGGCGTGAACACGCCGCTGGCCCGCGGCGCACGCGCCGGTTAGAACTCCCCGATGCTTGCGGACGCCAAACGCGTAGTGGTGAAGATCGGCTCGTCGGTCCTGATCGAGGATGCGACGGGCCTGCCGGCGCATGCCTGGCTCGCCTCGCTCGCCAGCGACATCGCCGCTATGCGGAAACAAGGGCAAGGCGTTCTCATCGTCTCATCGGGCGCGGTCGCGCTCGGGCGCCGGGCGCTCCGCCTCACCGGAAGCTTGCGCCTCGAGCAGAAGCAAGCCGCCGCGGCCGCCGGCCAGGCGCGGCTGATGGCGGCGTATGAGGCGGCGTTCGCGCCGCATGGCATCGCCGTCGCCCAGGCGCTGCTCACCGCCGACGATACCGAAAACCGGCGCCGCTGGCTCAACGCCCGCGCCACGCTTGAAACGCTGCTCGATCTGGGCGCCGTCCCGATCATCAACGAGAACGACACCGTCGCCACCGCCGAACTCCGCTACGGCGACAACGATCGCCTCGCCGCACGCACGGCGCAGATGATTTCGGCCGATGTGCTGGTGCTGCTGTCGGACATAGACGGACTCTACGCCGCCGATCCGCGGCGTAATCCCGACGCGGCGTTCATGCCGGAGGTGGCCGAGATCACCCGCGAAGTCGAAGCCATGGCCGGCGATCCCGGCGCGCTGGGCTCAGGCGGCATGCGCACCAAGATCGAAGCGGCGAAAATCGCCGGCGCCGCAGGCTGCGCGACCGTTATTGCACGCGGCGCCCTTCTGCATCCACTCACTGCGCTCCGCGCTGGCGGCAGAGCGACATGGTTCAAGCCGCGCGCGACGCTCCGCGCCGCCTACAAAGCCTGGATCGCCGGCGCGTTGTCGCCGGCGGGCGCGCTTACCGTCGATGCCGGCGCCGCCGCGGCGGTGCGCACCGGTAGAAGTCTGCTTGCGTCGGGTGTTGTCGAAGCAGCCGGCGCGTTCGAAAAAGGCGACACCGTGCGCATTCTCGATTCCAGCGGCGCTGAGATCGGACGCGGCATTGCCCGTTACGACGCCGCCGACGCCGCCCGCATTCGTGGGCTCAAGAGCGCCGACATTCCCGCCGCGCTCGGCTATGATGGCGGCGCCGTGATCGTCCACGCCACCGATCTGGTGCTCACTTCATGAGCACGCTTGCCGCCGACATGCGCGAAATCGGCGTCCGCGCCCGCGCCGCCGCACGCGCGCTCGCCAATGCGGAAGCCGCCGCTCGAACCGCCGGGCTGGAGGCGATGGCGCGCCAGCTCATCGCGCAGAGCGATGCCATTCTCACCGCCAATGCCCGCGATGTGGCGCGCGCCAAAGCGGCTGGCCTTGCCGAGAGCTTCATCGATCGCCTGCTGCTCGACGCGGAGCGCTTGGGCGCGATCGCCGAGGGCGTGCGCGTCGTCGCAGCGCTGCCCGATCCGGTCGGCGAGACATTGGCCGAGTGGACGCGCCCCAATGGCTTGAAGATCGCGCGCGTGCGCACGCCGATCGGCGTCATCGGCATGATTTTCGAGAGCCGCCCGAACGTCGCCGCCGACGCCGGCGCTCTCGCCCTGCGCGCTGGCAACGCTATCGTGCTGCGCGGCGGCGGCGATGGTCTCGATAGCGTCACCGCCATCGTCGCGGCGCTGCGCGCTGGTCTGAGCGAAGCGGGAATGCCCGCGGACGCGATTCAGTCCGTGCCGAGCGCCGACCGTGGCGCCGTCGGCCTGCTGCTCGCCGGCCTTGACGGGTCCATCGACGTGATCGTGCCGCGCGGCGGCAAGAGCCTGGTGGCGCGCGTGCAAGCGGAGGCGCGCGTGCCGGTGTTCGCGCACCTTGAAGGCATCTGCCACACCTATATTCACGCCGGCGCCGATCTCGCCAAGGCGGTCGCAATCACCGCCAACGCGAAGATGCGGCGGGTCTCGGTGTGCGGCGCCACCGAAACCCTGCTGATCGACCGCGTCGTTGCTGCGCAGATGTTGCCGCCGATCGCCGCTGAACTGGTGCGCCTCGGTTGCGAATTGCGCGGCGATTCCGAGGCGCGCGCCATCGTCAACATGGCCGTGGCGGAGGAAGCCGATTGGCGCACCGAATATCTGGCGCCGATCCTCTCGGTGCGCGTCGTCGATGATCTCGATGCCGCCATCGCCCACATCGCTGCTTACGGCTCGCAACACACCGATTGCATCGTCACCGAGGACGGAACCGCGGCCGCGCGCTTCCTACGCGACGTCGACAGCGCCATCGTCCTGCACAACGCCTCGACGCAATTCGCCGACGGTGGGGAGTTCGGCTTCGGCGCCGAGATCGGCATCGCCACCGGGCGTTTGCACGCGCGCGGGCCGGTGGGCGCCGAACAGCTGACGACGTTCAAATATGTCGTCCGCGGCGACGGGCAAATTCGGTGAACGGAAGAGCTTCGCGACTCCTCCCCCTGCAAGGGGGAGGAAAATTGCGGAGCGCAGTCACTCTCCCTTGAGATGATCGAGCACTTCTCGCAACGCCTCAATCACGCGCTCGATTTCCGCCGCCGTACCGACGCTAATGCGCAGCCAGTCCGGCATGCCGTAATTAGCGAGCCGCCGCACCAGAATGCCGCGTCTCGCCAGCGCCTCGTCCACCGCCTGAGCATCGTCGAACCGCGCGGTGACGAAATTAGTCGCGGATGGCAGCGTCTCCAAGCCAAGGCCGCGCAACGCTCCGTCCAGCTGACGCCGGCCTTCGACAAAGTGCGATACCGAGCGCGCGACGAAAGCGTCGTCGCTCAACGCCGCCACCGCCGCCGCCTCGCCGGCGCGCGGGACCGAGAATGGCAGCCGAATGCGGTTGAGCGCGTCGGCGACAGGCGCGGGCGCATTGGCCCAGCCGATGCGCAACGAAGCCAGGCCATAGACTTTCGAGAACGTGCGCGTGACCAGAACATTGTCTTTGTCGCGCGCCCAGTCGAGACCATCGGAGAAACCCTCGATTCCCGCCGCGCACTCGGCATAGGCGCCGTCGAGAACCAACAGCACGTTGCCGGGCAGGCCCGCATGCAGCCTTTCGATCTCGCTGAAGGGCAGCCAAGTGCCGGTCGGATTGGCGGGGTTGGCCAGAAACACGATGCGCGTGCGCGCGTCTAGCGAAGCCAGCAGCGCGTCGACGTCGACGGTGAAGTTGCGCTCCGGCGCAAATCGCGGCTCGCCGCCCGCCGCGCGCGTGGCGATTTTCCATGCAGCGAATCCGTATTGAGGTTCGACCGCGTTGTCGCCGGCGCCGAGATAGGCTTGCGCGGCCATCGCGAAAATTTCGTCGGAGCCGGCGCCGAACACGAGTCGTTCGGGTTCGAGATCGAACTTGGCGGCGATGGCGGCGCGCAACCGGCTGGTGTTGGCGTCGGGGTAGAGATGCATCTCCGCCGCCGCATCCAGATAAGCGGCGCGCGCCGCCGCGCTGCACACGAACGGATTTTCGTTGGCCGAGAGTTTCAACGGCCGCTCGAAGCCTTCGGCGCGCGCCCTCCCCGGCACGTAGGGCGCGATCTTCATGATGCCGGGCTTGGGTGAGGGTCTCATCGTCCCGGCTCCGCCCGCGCGGCCAGCACCGCCGTGACGTTAGCAAGCGAGAGGCCGCGCGCTTTCAACAACAGGATGAGATGGAAAAGCAGATCGGCGCTTTCGGCGCAGAGCTCCGCATCGTCGCCGGCGGCGCCAGCGAGCGCGGTCTCGACACCCTCCTCACCGACCTTCTGAGCTACGCGCTTCACGCCTTGCGCGAGCAGGCGCGCGGTGTGGCTTGTCTCCGATGGCGCCGCCGCGCGCGCTGCAATCGTGCGCTCCAGCGCGCCAAGCCGGCCGATGCCGGGCGCTGCCTCTTCGCCGAAGCAGCTCACCGTGCCGCGATGACAGGCGGGTCCGAGCGGCTCCACCATCAGCAGCACCGCGTCGCCGTCGCAATCCAATGTGGCGCCGACCACGCGCAGGCGGTGGCCCGAAGTCTCGCCCTTGCGCCAGCGTGTCTGTCGCGAGCGGGAGAAGAACGTCGCCTCGCCCGAGGCCAGCGTCTCCTCAAGCGCCGCGCGGTCCATCCACGCGACCATCAGCACTTGCAGCGTCAGCCGATCCTGCGCGATGGCGCAAATCAAGCCGCCGCCCTTGTCGAAATCGGCCTTCGAGATATCGAGCGCGATCACAGCCGCACCTCCAGTCCGGCCGCGCGCACGGCCTGTTTGACCTCGCCGACGCTCACCGCGCCGGAGTGAAAGATGCCAGCCGCCAGAGCCGCCGACACATCCGCCTGCTTGAACACATCGACAAAGTGGGCTGGCGCCCCTGCGCCGCCCGACGCCACCAGCGGAACGCGCAACCGCGCCCGCGCCGCCGTCAGCTGCGCGATGTCGTAACCTTCGCGCACGCCGTCTTGATCCATGCAATTGAGCACGATCTCGCCGGCGCCGCGCTCCTGCGCTTCGACGATCCAATCGAGCATGGCGCGCGGCGTCCGACGGATCGTGTCTTCGGCGCCGGTGTACTGAAACGTGCTCCAGACGCCGTCGATGCTGCAACTATCGACACCGACCACCACGCACTGCGAGCCGGCCACTTCGGCGATCTCGGTGATGAGTTCGGGCCGCTCCAAGGCCGGCGAATTGATTGAGACCTTGTCGGCGCCGTGCTCAAGGCAGGCGATCGCCTGCTCTAAGGTGCGAATGCCGCCTGCCACCGCCAATGGGATGTCGAGCACGCGCGCAATGCTTGCGAGCCATTGATAATCGATGGTGCGGCGTTCGGCAGACGCGGTGATGTCGTAGATGACGATCTCGTCGGCGCCTTCGTCGCGATAGCGCGCCGCGCATTCGGCCGGATCGCCGGCGTCGGCGTGGCCCTTGAAGCGCACGCCCTTGACGACGCGCCCGGCCTTCACATCGAGGCAAGCGATGATGCGTTTAGACGGCAAGGGCGGCCTCCAAGGTGAATCTCCGCTCGTAGAGCGCGCGGCCGATGATGATCGCCGTGGCGCCGGCGGCGCGCTGCGCGCGGATGTCATCGAGCGAAGCGACGCCGCCGGAGGCTTGAAACGCAATGTCCGGGCGCTGACGCGTCAGCTCCGCCATCAGCGCGACGTTCGAGCCGGTGAGCGCGCCGTCGCGTGAAATGTCGGTGACCAGCGCGTGACGCAGGGTTCCGGGCGGAAAGGCGCCGAGCGCTTGGTTCAACGTTAGCCCGCCCGCCTTGGCCCAGCCGTCGGTGGCCACGTCCCAGCCGTCGGCGCCGGTGCGGACATCGAGCGCAACGCAGATGCGCTCGGCGCCGAAGCTGGCGATCCAGTGCAGCACCTCATTTGGATTGCGCACGGCCAGAGAGCCGACCACCACGCGCGCGACGCCCGCAGCCAGCAACGCCTCCACGTGCCCGCGCGCACGAACGCCGCCGCCGCACTGGATACTGAGATCGGTCTCCGCCGCCAGGCGCGCGATCAATTCGTGCTGCACAGGCGCGCCGGCTTTGGCGCCGTCGAGATCGACAATGTGCGTCCAAGCCGCGCCGGCCTCGGCGAAGCCGCGCAGCACTTCCGCCGGATCGCCGTACTGCGTGGCGCTGTCGAACGCCCCGCGCAGCAGGCGGACCGCGGCGCCGTTCTGCAGATCGATGGCGGGAATGATCAGCATGGCAGCGCCAGAAAGTTCGCGAGGATGCGCGCGCCAACGCTACCAGAGCGCTCCGGGTGGAATTGGCAGCCCATGACATTGCCGCGCGCCGTCACCGCCGCGAAGGCGCGCCCGTATTCGGCTGTCGCCGCCGTCTCTTCGCCGATCGGGCAGGCGTAGGAATGAACGAAATAGGCGTAATCGCTTTCGCCTATGCCTTCGAGAAGCGCGTGTTCTCGGCAGAGGCGAAATCGCGCCCAGCCCATGTGCGGAGACGGGCTCTCAATCGAGTTCGGCAAAGCCGTCACCACGCCGGGCAGCAGATCCAGACACGCCGCATTGCCCTCTTCGCTGCGCTCGAACAGCAATTGCTGTCCCAGACAGACGCCCAGCAGCGGCCGGGAGAAGTTTTTCAGCACGACATCCAACCCGCGCTCACGCAAGACGCGGCTGGCAAAAGCCGCGGCGCCCACGCCCGGCAAAATGACGCGCTCAGCATCGGCCACGCGCGTGGGATCGTCGGTCAGCACGCCGCGGGCGCCGAGGCGCTCCAATGCGAACAACACGGAGGCGGTGTTGCCGACGCCAAGCTTGATGACCGCCACCTCCATCAGATGACGCCCTTCGTCGATGGCGTCTCATCGCCTTCGAGGCGGATCGCTTGCCGCAGCGCGCGGCCGAAGGCCTTGAAGCAGGCCTCGGTCTTGTGGTGGTCATTCTCACCTATGACCGAGACATGGATTGTGGCGCCCAGCGTCTGCGAGAGGGAGCGGAACACGTGTTCGGTCATCTCGGTCGCGTAGGCGCCGAGCAACGGCGCGGCGAAGGCGCCCTCGAAGGCGAGATACGGCCGCCCGCCGAGATCGATGGAGATGCTCGCCTCGGCCTCGTCCATCGGCAGCACGAAACCGAAGCGGGCGATGCCGCGCCTGTCGCCCAGTGCTTCGCGCAGCGCCTGGCCGAGCGCCAACGCGCAATCCTCGACACTATGATGCGCATCGATGTGCAGATCGCCGGCGCACGACAGCGAGAGCGCAAAACCGCCATGGTGAGCGACCTGCTCCAGCATGTGATCGAAGAAGCCCACGCCCGTGCTAATGACAACCGGCCCGCTGCGGTCGAGATCGACGGCGACCTCGATCTGAGTTTCGCGGGTCTTGCGGACGACAGTCGCGCGGCGGCGGCGAATGACGGGCCCTATGTCCGGCGCTATCGCCGCGGCGGCGTCGATGCGAATGTCGGCGGCGCGCGCGTGCGCTTCCAAGCCTTCAAGTCGCGCCAAGCGCGCCGCCGGTTCGGCCAGACGCCGCACACCAGCGCGCTCGACCTCCTGCACGGTAAAGCTCTTCATGAACGAGGCGACGCTGACGCCGCCATAGGCGGCCGCCGCGCCGTCGGTCGGCAGCACATGGCTCGGGCCGGCGACGTAATCGCCCAACGTCTCGGCGCTGAAGGCGCCCACGAACACGGCGCCGGCATTGGCGATCTTATCAATCGCATCGCCGGGACGCTGCACCTGCAGCGACAAGTGCTCCGGCGCGTAACGATTGGCGACCGCGACCGCCTCGCTCAGATCCCGCACGCGGATGAAGCGCGCGCAGTCGAGCGCGCGGCGTGCAGTGGCGGCGCGCGGTAAGCTCACGAGCTGACGTTCAGTCTCGGCCATCGCCGCCTCGATCAGCTCGCCAGACGGCGACGCCAAAACCACTTGCGCATCTTCGTCGTGCTCGGCCTGGCTCAGGAGATCGGCGGCGACGAAGCGCGGATCGGCGCTGCCGTCCGCTATCACCATCAACTCACTTGGACCCGCAGGCAGGTCGATGGCGGGCCCTTGCGGCAACGCCGCGGCATAGCGCTTGGCTTCGGCGACATAGGCATTGCCGGGCCCGAATAGCTTCGCCGCCTTCGGAACGATGACGCCGAACGTCAGCGCCGCGATGGCCTGGGCGCCGCCGACCAGCCAAATTTCGTCGATCCCACACGCCGCGGCGGCTACGATCAGCGCCGGGTGCGGCGCGCCGTTCTTGCCCGGCGGCGTCACCACGATACGGTTGGGCACGCCCGCTGCGCGCGCCGGCTCGGCGAGCATGATCAGCGTCGAGACTAGGGGCGCGGTGCCGCCCGGCACATAAATCCCGCAGGTCTCGATCGGACGCCATACACGGCGGCATAGCGCGCCTGGGGCCGTTTCGATCGTTTGCGGCTTCGGCTTGGTCGCCTCGTGATAGAAACGCACCTGATCGATGGCGAAATCGATCGCCTCCACATCCTCGCGCGCCAACGCGGCGCGCGCCGTATCGATCACTGCCGGCGTAAGCCTCAAAGCGCGCGGTTCGGCGCCGTCGAGCTGCCACGCCCAACGCCGCAACGCGCCCTCGCCTTCGCGTTCGATCTCTTCGAAAATGCGCCGCACACTGGCGCCGACCTCAGGCGCCGTGCGCCGATCCGGGCGTTTCAGCACGTCCGCCTGTTCCGCCGACGAAAGCGCGCTCCAATCATAGGTTTTCATCGCGCCCTCACATCATCTTCTCGATGGGGAGCACGAGAATGGCGGACGCGCCCGCCGCCTTCAGCGCCTCCAGCGTCTCCCAGAACACCGATTCCTGGCAGACCGCGTGCACGGCGACCGCATCGTCGCGACCCGCAAGCGGCGTCACCGTCGGCGCGCCGGCGCCAGGCAGAATGCGCGCGATCTGCGGCAGCGCCGCACGCGGCGCATTCATCATCACGTATTTGGCGCCTTGCGACGCGATGACGCCGCGAAAACGGGTCTCGATACTTTGCACGATCCGCTCGCGCTCGGGATCGAGATCGCGCGGCGCCCGCACGAGCACCGCCTCGCTTTCGAGAATGGTCGCGACCGGCTTCAGCCCGTTGGCTTCCAGGGTCGCGCCGGTCGAGACCAGATCGCAGATCGCTTCGGCGAGCTTCAGGCGCGGCGCCACTTCGACCGCGCCGCGCATGGTCACGATCTCTGCTTCGACGCCCTCTTCGTTCAGAAAGCGCTTCAACAGATTCGGATACGTGGTGGCGAGGCGAAGACCGCGCAGCGATCCGGGCCCGGCATAGGCGAAGCTCTCCGGCGTCGCGATGCTGAGCCGGCAGCGGCCGAATCCGAGCGGCATGATCTCGACCAGATTTGCCGCGCGCGCGCCGCCGGCGCCTTCGGCCAGCACGTTGCGCCCGACAATGCCGAGATCGGCGACGCCGTCGGCGACGAACGTCGGAATGTCGTCGTCGCGCACGCACCAGAGATCGATGGGCGCGTTCTCGACGCTATAGGCGAGGTCGCTCGCGCTCTTCACCAGGCGAAAGCCGGCGTCGCGGATGAGGTCGAGGCTCTTCTCGGCCAGGCGGCCGCTCTTCTGGATGGCGATGTGCAAACGCTGCGGATTCATCGGGGGTGCTCACGCTTTGGAACTGCCGGGGAAAGTGAACCCTGGCTGTCCGGACATTGATGGGGGTTTGGAGGCGCCTCGGGCGCTCCGGCTCTTCAGCTCAAACGGCGGTGAAGAGCGTCAATGTCGCGGCGCGTGATGGTGCGCGGCGTGGCCGTGATGATGGCGCCCATACGCATGCGACCGCCCAAAGGGGCGCGCAGCGGCGAGGGGAGAAAGACCACACATCAGCGGATTGTCCTTGCCGAAACGCTAGCGTGGCGCGGCGCGGCCCGTCAAGGGGAGATCAAGTCGCGGACTTGGCGTCCCTATTCCGCCTTGCGCAACTCGAAGGCGTATTCGTGGAAGGCGCGCTCGATCGGTCCCGCCATTAGCGCCAGCCTTTTGGTGAAGATGGCCCAGGATTTCTTGAACCCAGGGGCCGCGCGCTTGCACAGCGGCCAGCGCAACGCGCTCATTTCCAGTCCGGCGCGGCGGGTCACTTCATACATGGTGGACGTCGACATCCAGCGCGTGTGTTCGAGATTGGCCATAACGTAGTGGGTGTCCATCTTCGAGCGTTTGGCCAGCACGCGCGGTGCGAAAGGATTTGGCGTCGTCACCAGCACCGCGCCTCCAGGCGCCAGATGCCGGCCGGCGAAACGCAACAGCGCCACCGGGTCGTTGACGTGCTCGATCACGTCGCCGATGAAAATACGCTCGAAGCGCTCGCCCAGATCGACATCGCTGGTCGCGTCGAGGCAGCGGAAATCGAACCCCTTCTCGCGATAGAATTCGCAGAGCTTGGGATCGATCTCGACGGCGACAGCCTTCGACGCCACCTTGACGATCTGGCCGTGCTCCCAGCCGTCGGAGGAATAGAAGGACGGATCGTGCTCGCCGGCGCCGATGTCGAGCACGCTGCGGCCGCGGCAGAAATCAAGCACCATCTCCTCGCGCGAAATGGCTTCGATGCGGGTGATCTCCCGCAGCGCGCCGTCGAGCAGCAGCTGCGCTTCCTTGTTGGTCGGATCGGAGGAAATTTGGCGCCAATTAAACATGCGCGCGTCCTGGTTCGATGAAGGGGGCAAGTTCAGCGGACAACGCCCGCCAGAAAGGCTCGGCGCCATAGCGTTGGCGCAGCGCACGCTGGCCGGCTTGAGCCTGCGTCCGCAACGCCGCGGGATCGGCGAGCACGCGCTCGAGCACGGCCGTCAACGCCGCCGCGTCGCCGGCTGGAAACAGCGCACCGTAGGCGCCGTCGCCCAAGCCATGGCGGTTGCCCGCATTATCGGCGGCGACGACGCTGACGCCGCGATCCAGCGCCTCCTGGATCATGTAGGGCAAACCCTCCCACGAGGACGGCGACACCAGAATATCGTTGACGCCGATCGCCTCGAATGGCGCCGCAAGCCAACCCGGGAAGCTGACATCGAGCCCGGACGCCGCGGCCGCTTGCTTCAGCGACGCTTCGAGCGGCCCTGCCCCGATGAAGCAGAGCTTCGGCGGCTGTTTGAGTTGCGCCGCGGCGCTCAACAGGATCGTCGGGTCCTTGGTGTCGATGAAGCGACCGCAGAACACCAGGCGCGGCGGCGCGTCCGACTCCGCCGCCTGAGCGGTTGGCGCCACGTAGGGATTGCCCAGCAGCACCGCGCGCGCGCGCGAACCGGCGAGCGCGGATTCCGCCGCCTGTTGTTGCGCCGGATTAAGCGTGATCACCAAATCGGCGTTGCGCTTGCGCCTGAACTTGTCCGAATGGCATGGCGTCACTGCGATCGCCTGCGGCCACAAACGCCGCACCGACCCAAGCGCTAAGTCGCTGTGCACCAGCGCCAGCAACGGCGCGCCGCGCGCCTTGAGCTTTGCCGCCATCGCGCGGCCGAGCAGCGGCGCCAGCGGCGAATTCAGCGCAGGCGCCTCGATCAGTTCCACGCCCTCGCGCGCAAGCACGTCCGTCGCGGGGCCGCGATAGATAGCGGCGTGGGCGATGCCGCACGCATCGAACATGCGTGCATAGTGGCACATGGCCGTGACGATGCCGCCGCGCCCCTTCGTCGTCGCGATCTGGAGAACGAACATCGCCGCTACGCGCCCGCCGCTTCGAAGCGCGCGGTGAGTTCGGCGACACGTCGCGGCGTGATATCGGCGCGCGGGCGCTCGATATCGCGCCGACTTACCTTGCGCCGGTGCCGCAGCTGGGTTGACGCCGCCTTGATGAAAGCTTCGAGCGCTCCCTGGCGGCGCTGCGCCGGCGCCTTGCGCTCACCCTCTTTCTCCCAGAGCGCCGAATAATCGGACTGCTGCACCGGTTCTTCCGCCAGCGGACGGGCTTCGCCCACCTTTTGCGTCAGCACCAAGAGATGCAATTGGTCCCGGCTGGTGATGTCGACGCGCGCGCCGACCTCTTTCGGCGATCGCACCTCGTACCACATGTCGGGCCGGCCCGAGGGGGCGGCGAAAACGCGCGTGCCAGCATAACCCCGCGCCTCGGCGTAGATCTGAAAAAACAATTCCGGCGAGAACTGATAGAAGCCGTGGCCGGAGAAATTGTTGCCCGGCAGCACATGCAGAATGAAGCCGCCGCGGGCGCAGAGTTTGGCGACGTTGTCGAACGATGTCGCCACGTTGAGCACGTGTTCGAGCGTGCCGAAATCCAGCACCGCGGTGAATTGCTCGCCGTCGGCGAGCGGCTTGTTCATGTCATGAACGATGCTGGCGCGCTCGTAGCTCGACGCATCGATCGACACGACCTCCCGGGCGCCGAAAGCGAATTTGAGCAGCGGCTCGCAATAGCCGTCCCACTCGACGCTCGACATGCGTTCGGCCAAATCCGCGCGCCCGCGCGCGGCGAAGAAGCGCGCCAACTGGTCGTGGGCGATGTGCAAGCCCTGGCGCCCGATCGTCGCCACCCGCGAAAAATCGGCGCCGCTCGCGCGCGCAAGCGTCATCAGTTCAAGGCAGGTGACGTTGAGGCCCATGGGTTTCCGGGCCGTTCTGCATCGTCGCCACCGCCCGTTCAAGCCGAAGCGCGCACCGGTTTCGGCGTCGCCCAAAAGCAAGAAGGCCCCGCCGTCGCCGGCAGGGCCTTCAATCTCGAATGCGCGTTTTGATGGGTGCGGGAGTAGGATTTGAACCTACGACCTTCAGGTTATGAGCCTGACGAGCTACCGGGCTGCTCCATCCCGCGGCGCTCGCACTCGAGATATTTGCTCCGATACGCAAACGGCCGCGTGGAAGCGCGGCCGGGTACGTCACGGCCGAGGCCGTCATTGTGATTGAGGGTTCTTGGACTTTGCTTACGACGCGCGCCTGGCAGACCCGGCAGCGACCTACTCTCCCATGCCTTAAGACATAGTACCATTGGCCCTGGGGGACTTAACGACCGAGTTCGGGATGGGATCGGGTGGGGACCCCCCGGCATAGCCGCCAGGTCGGCAAGGCGCGCGACCTTCGCTTATTTGACATCGTCTTTTCGCGTTCTGAATTGCGCACTGGCGAGCGACGCAGTCGTCGCCGTGCATGAACATCGATCGTTCAAGCCGATCGAGCGATTAGTACCAGTCAGCTTCAAGCCTCGCGGCTCTTCCACACCTGGCCTATCAACGTAGTAGTCTTCTACGGCTCTCAAGGGAAACCTAGTTTTGAGGGGGGTTTCACGCTTAGATGCTTTCAGCGTTTATCCCGTCCGCACTTAGCTACCCAGCTGCGC
>FKKE01000021.1_pt2 | contig 95767 bp, 98 predicted proteins | sample 1106331 | NCBI WGS metagenome assembly FKKE01 (sample SAMEA3931202, study PRJEB13176) | freshwater metagenome | biome: Drinking water system; feature: drinking water; material: freshwater | place: China | collected 2013-02-06 | reverse complement strand
TGCTCTACCAGCTGAGCTAAACTCCTATGATATGTTTTCGCTCAGTTTTTTCTGTTCTCATCTGTTCCAAACTTGGCAGTTTGCAATTCGGTTTGCAAAATTGCCCACAAAACCGTTCTTGTTCCGTGCATGTTCTCGTTCCCGAGGCTGGCCCCAAACTCGAACTTGCCCGTCCGCCAATGCTTCAGATTCCCACCATCCGGCAGGCCCCGTTTCCACCTTCTTGGGAAGCGGCCAGTCCTCGGAAGGATCCTGGCATTGGCTGGACACTCGATACCGACGTCGACGGTTTCCGTCCAGTCCCTTGTGCGTTGGCAGAGTGCAGTCCGTGAGACCTGCGCTCGTTTAGATCGGACCCGGCTGGCAGGGGTTGAGAGACTCGAACTCCCGACCTACGCGTTTGGAGCGCGCCGCTCTACCAGCTGAGCTAAACCCCTAACCGGCCGGCCCAATCTATCCCGCAATCGCGGCGATGGCTTGGCGTGTCTCACCTTCCAACAGAGCTTGCAAGCCCCTAGCGACATTGCGGGCATTGACGTACTTGCGCCGGATGCGCGCCCCTTCGCCCTCCTTCCAGCCCATAAACAAGTCGATCTGCAAATCGCTATAGTTGCGAGGACTGGCGACGAACATGGTGGCCGCAGTCCCACGCAAATCATGAAAATGACGCTCCTTGCCAATGCCCGCGGCGGTCTTGGCGTCTTGAAATGACCCGCCGAACCCCGATGGCGTCCAAGGCTTACCGCGCGAGTTCAGGAGCACGAGCCCATCGGCGTTGTAGAGCTTGGCCTCGATTTGTTGGCGGCGAATGCGTTCAAACAGCATTCGGGCCTCTGGCAAGATCGGCGGCATGGCCTCCGTCCCGGTCTTGGTGCGACCGCCTTCGAGGTCAATCACCTCGTCGAGGATCATCGGCCACCGGAGCCGCAGCAGGTCGACCATCGCCAGTCCGGTCAATACCGCGCCCAAGACACCATCCCAAACTTGGCCGGGGCACGGTCGGGCCGGTTCGACCGCTGCTCCGGCGCGTAATTGCGTCAAATGCTCGGCCTCCCAAATGATCAGCGCGCGATCGCTGCGATAGAGCCGGTCGACGCCTTCCATCGGGTTGTTCTTGATTTTGCCGCGCCGTTTCGCCCAGGCCAGGCAGGAGCCCAATGTGCTCGTCAAGTGATCGGCGGCTTTGGGCGTTTCCCGAAATTGAAATCCATAAGGCTTGGGCCCGTCAGTGCGGATGAAATACGCCCCGAGAGGCGCCTTGACTGGATAAGCGTCGCCGCGCCGCGCTCTGTTCGCCTCGGCTTCCGTCACTTTGCACGGACGCCATCCCGTCGAATGCCGATCCCGGAAGGTCAGAAACTTGTCCTTGGCCCAAACTTGCTCGACCAGAATATAGGGCATGTCGCCGAACTTCTTTTGCGCCCCGCGCTCGCTCTGATAACTTCCATCGCACCACTTATCGATATTGTCGTCATGCAGCTGGCGCGTATTCTGCGAGCGGACCTCGGCGCGATACTCCGCGGACGCCTGCCATTCGTCGAACAATTCACGCAACGTCTTGCTCGGCGCGCGCGGCGGCAGCGGCGCAGAGTCTGCCCTGGCTGCGGCGAGCGCGCGCTCAAGCATGTCGGCGGGAAGATCGCCTTTGAGCCTATGCGCGGTCTCGCCGATGCAGACCGCGCCCTTACCGCGTTTGTGATAGTGGCGATAGCCGACGCGGCCGTCCGCGTAGACCTTCTTGATGTTCAGATTCAATCCTCGGATCTGAAACGTCGCCACCGCTCAAAGCCTCGTTTTCATCGCCATTCACTTACAAGCGCGTCAAGGACGTCTGGAGAAGAAGACTCCGCCTCTTGCATAATTGCAAGCCCTGACAGGCGGTCTAACGCCGCATCAATGGCGCGGCGATCGTAGAGGCGCTGACGCTTGCCCTGAATTGGCGCCACGCCAAAACGCTCGGGACGCTCGCCGCCCAAATAACGCAACGCGACGGGCCCAGTCAGGAGCCTGGGCTCATGTGCAACTGCGATGGCGGCATGCTGCCTTGTCACTGGTTCTCCGAATATGCTTCACCGACACCCTCCCGAAAAGATCGCGCGAAACCGCCAGCGCGCAAACTGCTTTAGCCGAAAGGTTGTTTCGTAACCGCGCATCAAAATCTCAGTCTAAGGTCGCTGCTTTCGTCACGCTTCGCGCACGATGTTTGCACTGCTTGGACCGTTATGCCCGATGTTGCCTGTGTCCAGCAAAGCCACGTTGCCTCCTGTTGCCGCGCGTTACCCGACGCGTGAAGCCACGTTCGCGCGTCGGGCGAACTACGGAAGTCTAAAGGTCGACTGTCATGGGCCCGCTCGATACAATGGTCGACGCACTCGGCCACTTCGATCTGGTGTCGCCTAGTCTAAGCGCTCTCGCCGGTCGCGGCGGGCAGCGTCTGAGTTTACCTAAACGCCGAATGCGAGCGCCACCGGCCAGCGCTCTCACGCCAAGCACCCGGGGCCGACCAGCGAGCGCGTGCTCAACGGTCAAGCGCCTTGGCGCTAGTCTTGGAACTTTACGCCAGCGACGCATTCCCTCTGCCACACGAGGCGGACACGGCGGCGCAGCTTCAAAGTCGGTTCGCTCAACAGGAAAGATTCCGGCAGATCGTTCCGCTGAAAGAACTCAATGCGAGCGCCACCGGAGTTCATGTCCTTCATCACAACTGTGAACTTTTGACCACTATCAAGCGTGATTGTCGCGTTCCTGAAAACGGCTTGACGTGTTGCGCGGTCCTCCCGGCGATCGAGCGGCGCCGCCCGATCCCCAGGGCTGGGCGCCGTTACCTGTTTCATACGATCCGTGAGTCGCTGGCGCGGGTTGGGCGGTTTGGATTTGCCGAACATGGCTTCCATCTCCCGTCGCACGCACCTTTCGATGAACAGTCATGCACTGTTCGGCACGATCACCGCAGCGCCCGGTCGCGCGTCTCCATGTCAGCGTCCACAGGATCAGCAAGTGAACGCGGTCATGCAGCGACCGCAGCATCGCCGTCGCCGATCACTCGATTGCGACCAGCCTTTTTCGCATGATACAGTAATGCATCCGCGCGTCGGACGAAAGATTCGCTCCCTTCTTCATGCCGGAGTTCAGCGACCCCTGCTGAGACTGTGACGACGCCGAGCATTTCGCCGGACGACTTGCGCGAAAGCGTGCGCGCGCCCACGCGTCGACGGAGCTCATCTACGAGCACATGCGCCTCCTCGGCGCCCATTTGTGGCAGGAGCAGCGCAAACTCTTCGCCGCCATAGCGCGCGACGAGCGCCTCGGAGGGCGCGCCGGATCGCAGGGTCGAAGCAACGTAACGAATGATCTGATCGCCGACAGGGTGGCCCCAAGTGTCATTGATTTGCTTGAATCGGTCGATGTCGCACAGCGCAAGGCAGAGCGGGCGTCCGTCCTCACATGCCTCGCGCACGTGGCGAGAAAGAGAACGATCAAAGTGCCTCCGATTGGCCAGGCCGGTGAGACCGTCGGTGATCGCTTCGAGTGTGGCTTGGCGCACGCTGAGTTGCAGCGTCTCCATTTGCATTGAGGACGCGTCCATCTGTTGTTCAAGCAGCCGATTGCGAGACGCCACGGCGCGGGTCTCTGCGATAAGGCCACGCACGAGCGCCGGCAGTTTCGACGGGTCGGCGACCGTCTCCATGCTGGATGCCGCCGCCTCGAGGCTGCCTGCGTATCCGCCCGCGCTTGCGCTCACCTCACGCAAATGCGCGAGCGCAGCTGCGAGTTCATGCGCAATCGATTCTCCAGTCTGCGCCAGTTGCTCAAACGAGCGCGTTGGCACAAAATGGCGCTCATACAAGTCCTCACACAAGGCAGGCGTCAGCGCCTCACCGGCAGCGAACAGTTCCTCAATTTCACGATTGAGGTCAGGGAAGGTTCCGCTCCTGTAGGTGGCCCATAACTCGTAGTTCGGCGGCGTTGGCGCGACCGTCTTTTCACCGAGTTGGTCAATGACCGAGTGGGCAAAGACAAGTCCCGCCGCTCCCGCATAAAAGGACGTTTCGCCTGACATGTCCCACGCTCCGCTCGACGGCGTCCGGCGTCCGGCGTCCACGCCTCCGCAAGCCCGGTGTATTTCGCGCGGGTTAATTTGTCGTTTATTGCTTCAATGGCACTTTCCTGCGCACCTCTTGGAAGGAGCCCCTGTAGCCTCATGGCACAATCCACAATCGACCTTACCTCCAGAAACGATTCTCTCAGTCCCGACCGAGCAAGTATTCGCACCCTCCCGTTCACGGTCGAGCACATGTTCACTCCCGAGGGTCCCGGCTATGACTTTGTGTGGTCAGGAGCGAGCGCCTATCTCGCCCTGCACGACATCGTCGTGAACGACGGCATCATGGCGGGCGACGATATCGCTCCAACAAACCTATTGGACATGCGCGAGCGGTTGACCTTTCTTCCGCGCGGCGTTCGCGTGAGCGGTTGGGGCGAGCCGGCCCGGCAGGGCAACTCATTCGTGGCGCTCTATTTCGATCAAGACTGGTTGCTCGACCAACTGGAGGTCCCTCCAAAGGACCGCGACCTTCAGCCCGTCATCTATTTTCGGGACCGGGCCCTAACCCAGTGCCTTTGCCGCCTTGGCGAGTTCGCTCGGGCGCGGACGCACGTTTCCAAAGCCATGAGCGATTCACTGATGATCGTGGCCGGTTTAGAACTCATGTGCGCCCTGGCTCGGACCACAAGTGAGGGCGCCAATCTCACGGCGCGTCAACTTGATGCTGTGAGAGAGTTTGTGCGTGCAAACATCGCCAATGATGTCTGTGTCGCCGAGATGGCCGCGATCGCCGGCCAAAGCGTGTTCCACTTCACGCGCCAGTTTAAGAAAGCGACCGGCAAGTCGCCCTATAAATTCGTACTCGAAGAGCGCACGGAGCGCGCCAAGCTCCTCCTACGGGACACGACGCTGCCGATTTCGGCGGTGGCGCAGCTGACGGGGTTCAACACCGCAAGCCAATTCTCGCGCACGTTCTCCGAGATCGTGGGCCTCAACCCGCGCGCCTATCGGCGTGCCTTGCACTAGCTTGTCTGTCACAGACCGAAACCAAAATTTGATCTTGCATGATTGTGCGTTGTCACGCTCTGAGCGCAGGTCGGTTCGGCGCCCAACGAATTCCAGCGCGTAGACCCCCAAGCGTGGATCGCTCTAAGGCCAGCACACCGCCACTCATCTCGGCAACGTCGCGCGCGATCGCAAGGCCCAATCCGTGTCCTGCGGCGCGCTCATCGAGACGCTTGCCGTGCCGAAGCGCCTCGGCGGCTTGCCTCTCCGAGAGTCCAGGGCCGTCGTCCTCTATGCAAAGATGATGTTCATCGCCTTTGACACGCACATGGGCGCGCGCGAAGCGCGCGGCGTTTTCCAGCAACGGCCCCGCGAGTTCCATTAACGCGGTCTCGCTCAACGGGAGGACTGTGTTTCCTAGCGTGTTCTCAAAAATCAGCTTCTGACCGGCCTCGGTCCTTTCGACAACGGCGACGAGGCGATCGATGACGGGACCGGCTGGCGCATGGGCTGCGTCTTGTTCAGCAGCCATGCGCGTGCGCGCAAGCTCGCGCTCCACGGCGCATCGAGCCGCCTCGATGGCGCGGTCAAGGCCATCGGCGGCATCGGTCGCGCCTGCCTCTCGCGCGCGCCGGCTTTGCGCGGCAAGTGCTGCAAGCGGTGTCTTGAGAGAATGCGCAAGATCACTCGCGCGGCGGCGCGCTTGCTCGGTATCACGCTGCCTGGCGTCGGCGAGCGCATTGATCGCCTGTGCGAGCGGCTCGGCTTCGGTGGGATAGTCTTCGGTCTCCAAGCGCACACCAGCGTGCCCTTGCATTTCCGACAGCGCGGCGCACACATCGTCGAGCGGCTTGAGCCCAAGCTGCACCTGAACCAAGGTGGCCGCGGACAGCACTACCCACAAAAGGCCAAGGAAGAGCGCGAGATCGCGTGCGAACTCCCCGCGCGCCGCCGTGACAGCGGCATGGTCGGCGCCCAGCATCACCTGGATGGGCGCGCCCGCTTCGCCCAGCGATACGCGCCGCCCAACGAACACGAGCTTTTGCGCAAACGGGCCCGCGACATCGCCCGTGGTCCAGTCGCTGGCGTTCAGGCTTTCGTTCGGCGCCATGGCTTCATCCCAGAGCGAGCGTGACCGCAGGGTTGTGTCGCCCTGCGAGACTTGCCAATAGAGCCCGCTTGACGGCCGCTCGAAGCGCGGGTCGTAGGGAGCGGGATCGACGATCAGAACGCCCGCGGCGTCGCGTGAAAGACCGGCGACCAATTCGCGGCCATGCTGGATGAGATCGGCCTCAACGCGGCGCTCAACGTGCGCTTCAAAGAGGTAGCTCATGGCAAGCCATGCCAGCGCAAGCGCGGCGAAGATGGCGCCCGCCGCGCCCACGAGCAGACGCCAGCGCAGCGAACGCGCGATCATGTTTCGCTCAGCGTGTAGCCAAAGCCCCGGCGGGTTTCGATGATGTCCGCGCCGAGCTTGCGCCGCACGCGGGCTATGAGCGCCTCTATGGCATTGGCGTCTGCGGCCCCATCGGCGCCATGCAAATGTTCGGCGAGTTCGCCCGCTGGCACGACGCGACTGCGCTGATGGGCGAGATAGTCGAGCATGCGGTATTCCAGAGGCGAAATCTTGTGCTGCACGCCGTCCACCGTCACGCTCATGCGCCTTGTATCGAGCGACACCCTGCCAATGATCAGAACCGGCGCTGCATGGCCGCCAGCGCGCCGCACCAAGGCGCGCACACGGGCGGTGAGTTCGCCCAGCTCAAACGGCTTGCCGAGATAGTCATCGGCGCCTGCCTCGATGCCGTCGACTTTTTCTGTCCAGGCGCCGCGCGCGGAAAGGATGAGCACTGGAAAGGCGCGTCCGGACGCACGCCACTTCTTCAACACGCTCAGCCCATCGAGTTTCGGTAGCCCCAAGTCAAGGACGACAGCGTCGAAGTCCTCAGTGTCGCCCATGAACCAGGCCGCTTCGCCATCGCCAGCGCACTCAACCAGAAACCCCGCAGCCGTGAGCGCGCGGCCCACGTCGGCGGCGATGTCGGCATCGTCCTCGACCAGCAGAACCCGCATCAGTGCTCGTCTTCCACACCAAGGACCGCGCCCGTGCGCGCGTCCAGGATTACTTTGCGGACCCGGCCGTTCCGCGCAAGGATCTCAATCTCATAGACGAGCCGTCCGTGCTCGCGTTCGAGTTCGACTTCCAGGACTTCGCCCGGAACAGTTCTGAGCGCCTGGGGAAGTATCTGGGCGAGCGGCAGCGCCTCGCCATGCTCATACGCTTCCCGCGCATCATCATGGTCTCCGCCGCGACCACGCCCGCGCCCCCGGCGCGCCAGCGCCTCGGCCGGGGCGAGCGCCGTCGCGAAGACGGCGAGAACGAGGAGGCGGCGATCCGGGCGCATAGCTGACCTTCTACCCTGCCCAACCGAAGCTGACGCCACGCTGACACCGGCCGTCACGGGGCCGTCAGCGGCATTGGCGCAAGAGGTCGCGTGACCCGGCGCTGAACGGGCCATTCACGAGGGAGTCAGATCATGAATATTCGCGCCATCATCATCGCCGCCAGCATCGGTCTTTCGGCGCCAAGCCTCGCCTCGGCACAGACTCAACCGGCCGGCGCGCCGCTGTCTTTCAGCGTCATCGAGCAGCGCCTTGCGGCCGACGGTTTTCGCGTCGTGGAGATCGAACGCTACCCCAACTCCGTTGAAGTGAAGGGCTACGACCGCGCCGGCCTCTGCATGGAGATGCACCTCGATCCGCGCACCGGGAACGTGTTGCGGCGTGAGCGCGACGACGATTGCTCACGCGGCGGCGATGACGATCGCGGCCGTCGTGGTCGCCGGAGCTAAGGCAAGCAAGAGCGGGGGAAATCTCATGCACAGACATGCGATAGCGCTGCTTTGCGCGCTCTATACAACATCGGCCGATGCCGAACCTGGCGGCACATCAACTGTCTACGGGCCGACAGTAGAGCGGGGCGAAAGCGAGCTTGAGTATCGCGGCGCCGTCTTCAATGGCGGGGCCTTGGATGGCGCGGTGCTGCACCGCGCTGAAGCGGGTTACGCCTTCACCGATTGGTGGCGGCCAGCTTTTGTCATCCAGACCGCCGACATGCCAGGCGCTTCGACGGAACTTACCTCGGTCGCTATTGAGAACGTGTTCGACTTCAGCGCCACCCGGTCCTGGCCGGTGCATTTCGGCGGTTACGCGGAATACGCGTTCGGACAGAACGGACGCGACCACGCGATCGAGCTCAAGCTACTGGCCGAGCGGCGCGCGGGGCCGTGGACCACGCGCGTCAATCTTGTCGCCGAGCGCCATGTCGGCGATGGCGCACCCGACGACTGGGAATACGGCTACGCCGCGCGTGCAATGTGGCGGGCGAATGAGCGTTGGGCGCTATGTGTTGAAGGCTTTGGCGAGCCAGAGGCGCACGCCCATTATTGGGGACCGCGCGCCAGTTTCCGGTTTGGCGAAGCCAGCATCGCGGCAGGCTACCTAGCCGGGCTCGACGACGCCCAGGCGGATGGCCAATTCCGTCTCACGCTCGAACTCGAACGCTGAAGGAGGCGCAAGCTATGTCTGAGCAGTCAAGCGAGCGCGAGGTTCATGTCTGGGACCTGCCCACACGCCTCTTTCATTGGAGCTTGCTCGCACTCGTGATCGTCGCCTGGTTCACCGGCGAAGAGGAAGGTGCGGCCGCCCAGATTCATCGCTATGCTGGCGAGACAATTGCGGGGCTCATCGTCTTTCGCGTGATCTGGGGTTTCATGGGCGGCGAGCACGCGCGCTTTGCCGACTTCGCCGCCGGTCCCGCCGCCATCATCGCCCATGTCCGCGATCTTCTCTCTCAAGACCCCAAGCGCCATCTCGGCCACAACCCACTTGGCGGCGTCGCGGTGTTCTTGCTGCTCGCCGTCGTCGCTGGCGTCGTGGTCACCGGGCTATTCAGTGGCGAGGAAAACAATGCCGGTCCCTTCGTTGGCCTTTGGGGTCTGGAGCTCTCAGAGCTTCACGAGGTTCTGTTTCGCGTGCTGCAGGGTTTGGTCGTGATCCACGTGCTCGGCGTCGTGGTGGAATCTGTTAAAGCCCGGGACGCGCTCTTGCCCGCGATGATCACCGGCTCAAAGCGCCGCCGCGCCGATGAGCCAGGCGAGAACGCAAAGCGGGCCGGATTTGTGGCCTTCATCGGCGCGCTAACGGTAGGCGCCAGCGTCAGCCTCGCGCTGATGGCGCAACAACCCGCATTTAACGCTCACATCGGCGCGGAAAACAACGAACACTATCCAGAAGCCGACCAAGACTAGCACACGCGCGGTGGGTCGTGGATAATAGCTCGTTAGGAATCCGATTTCCGGGTTCGCGCTCTGTCGGTCTTGCGTGCCATCGCGGTGCGCGTGAACCCGCTGAGAGCACTACGAGACTCGGAAAGCTGGAAAGCGGGCGCCCTATATCGCTCGCGCATCGCGCTCTTGGAGTCCGGCAATGCCTCACGATACCAATTGGCAGAGCAGGCCAAGAACGTTTGGCGCTGCGGGAAGCTCCGCCCACGGCCCGGCGCCGGCCGCTGCTCAAGGCTCGCGGAGACCATGGGCGAACACTTGGTGAAGCGTCGTGGTCTTAGGCCGATAACAATTAAGCTTGTACCCGTCGGCGCTATCGCGCGCAGAAGATGCGGCAACCACGCCGCGATCCACGACTTCATAACGAGATGCTCAACGGCGATTGGAGATGCCGCTCGCGGCCAAGGCGCCTCTCAAGACTTCTTGACCGTCCGCTCAGCAGAAGCTTGAACCTGGTCGATACCCGCATAAGGTTGTCGTGTGAACATATCCTCATCGTTCAAGAAGGCGCCGAACAACGGCGTTGCGTCATCGCCCCAGAACAATTCATCGCCATAACAGAACGTGGGCACGCCGAAGACGCCCCGCATGATCGCTTCGTCTGTTTTTGCGCGCGGTGCGGCTTTCACCGCTGTGCTGGCAAGCGCTTTTTCGAGATCAATGCCGAGTGCTGCGCCGAGAGCTGCAAGCGTCTCCGGCGCCTCCGCGTCTTCCCCTGCCCCCAGATGTGCTCGTAAATGGTCTTCGCTGCGACGAGCGTAGAACCCGCCGCAATCGTCAGGCGCAACAGAGCCAATGGATTGAAGGGGTGGCGCCTTGGCCCCACGAAATCGAGACCGCGCGCTTCGGCGATCCAGCGCGTGTAGAAATACGTCTGGCGCATCTTCCTTGGTATCTCAGCCGGACCCTTATGCCCCCAATGATCAAGCAAGGCCGCAAACAGAACCGGGCGCGCACGAATGGTCAAGTCCGGCGGCAATGTCGAAAAGCGCCACATCTGCAGGTAGGGATAAGGCGATATGTAATCGAAATACCAATCGGCTTCTCGCGCCATGACCATTCTCCAACGAACATACAAATGACAGCGCTGTTCCGGCGCCCATCTCGGACTGGGGTTTGGAGTGACGCCACAAGTCCATCATCTTTACGTGCCGCTCACGCTAGCATTCGCGGGTTGGCTCATCATCTCTGAGCCGTTTGAAAGATCACACTGAGGTTCGGGAGTTTCGTTTAGGCCGCTGAAGGTGCAATCAGGTCTAATCTTGAACCGGGCCAGGTTTGCTGGAGGCTCCCTGGCGCCTGTGTACCGAGCCCTTGTCACAAACAGCACACCTCGCTCGTCTTGGCCTCAGGAGAATTGATGTGCCGACCCGCATGCTCGCCGCTCTCTTGGGCCTTTTCCACGGGGCCAATGGCCTGACCATGCTGCTCGCGCCCTACCCCTGGTATACGCGGACCCCCGGAGCCGCGGACACCGGACCGTTCAACCTGCATTTTGTCGCCGACATTGGCTTTGCGTTTCTCGCGAGCGGCCTGACCTTCCTCGCCTTCGCTTGGCGGCCAAGGCTGAAACTCGCGGCGTTTGGCGCATCGGGTTTTCTCGTTTTCCATGCGCTTGTGCATCTTTGGGACGCCACGCACGGGCACGCCAACCACCTCTTGGTTGACCTAGGAGCGGTAGCGCTGCCCGCGCTGCTTGGGCTTGCCATTACCTTTCCAGCCAAGGGAGAGTTCTGATGCTACGATTCTTTGCCGAGCGCGCGCTTGATCGCTTTTCGAAGCGGTTCGACTACGACGTCAGCTATATGCGCGCCATTCTCAAGGCCTCGCCACGGGCCTTCATGCGCCTCCACGAGCTCACCAAAGGGGCTTCGCACCGTGAAACCGCGCCGAATGATGCCTACTACGCCGCCAAGCTCGTTGGCGCGATGGCTGAGGATTGCGGACCCTGCACCCAGCTCGTCGTGAACATGGCGTACGATGCGCGCGTGCCTGAGCCGCAGATCGAAGCCGTACTCACTCGCAACATGGATGCGATGAACGCCGACACGATTCTTGGCTTTCGATTTGCTGAAGCAATCGTCAGTCGCCTTGCGCATGAAGACGAGGTCCGCGATGCGGTGCGTGCGCAATGGGGCGAGAAAGGCCTCATCGATCTCACCTACGCGCTGCAAGTCGGGCGGGTGTTCCCAATGATCAAGGCGGGCCTTGGTTACGCTCACGCATGTCGGCGCATCATGATTGGCGAGAAACCGATCGACCTGGTCAGACGCGCGGCATGAATGGGAGAGACCCCCTCGCGCCCCACCGCGGCAAGCTTCTGGGACTTGCGTACCGCATGCTTGGCAGTCGCGCCGATGCCGAGGACGTCTTGCAGGACGCCTACTTGCGCTTTGCCAGCGCGCAGGGTGTGCGTAATGAGGAGGCGTTTCTGGTCACAACCGTCACGCGCCTTTGTCTCGATCGCCTGAAAAGCGCCCGTGCGACACGCGAGGTCTATGTCAGCCCCTGGTTGCCGGAGCCCATCGTTGACGCGGAAGCGCTGTCGCCGCAGGCGGAGGCCGAACTGGCGGACAACCTGTCCTTCGCATTTCTGCTGGCGCTTGATCGCCTATCGCCGGGGGAACGCGCCACTTTCCTATTGCACGACGTGTTCGACAAGCCTTTCCGAGAGATTGCTCAAGTGCTCGGCAAGAACGAAGCCGCCTGCCGCCAGCTGGCGTCGCGAGCGCGCAAAGCCGTGCGTGACACGCTCCCTGCCTCGCCCGCGCCCGCTGACGAGCATGCGGCGCTGCTTGCTGCATTCATGGCGGCCGTGTCGAACGGCGACCTTGCGCAGCTCACAGCACTGCTACGCGCGGACGCCATCGCCTTTGGAGATGGCGGCGGGGTCAAGTTGGCGGCTCTCAACGTTATTCAAGGCGCCGACAAGGTGGCGCGCTTCCTTGTGGGCCTGGCACGTAAGTTTGCAGGCGCGCATTTCAGCTTTGAACCGCGCGCGATCAACGGCGCGCCGGGCTATCTGGTCTATCGCGACGGCGAACTCGATCAGGCACTTTCGATCGCCACCAACGAAGGTAAAATCGCCGCGATCTACCTCGTGCGAAATCCCCAGAAACTGAGACATCTCCATTGATCTGCACTTCTCGCTCGGCCGCCATGGGCTGTGGATCAAGGTCGTGCGTCAAGTTCTGCCAACTGGCCGATGGGGCTGACGGACATGGCTGTTGGGCGGCCTTTCGGAGGATGCCTTTCTTGAACTCCTTTGAGTCGTCCATGTTGAGATGGCGGCTGGCTTCGGGCCAGGCTTCGTGCGTCTCCACGGGCCAGACCGCACCGACGGAGGCAGCTGGCGATGTTGGGGAAGATGCGCAACACTAGGTGCGGCGTTTGATCTCTTCGTTGAAGCGATCGAGCATGTTGCTAGATTTCATATGCTCGTGATGCTGTCTGAGCCTAATGACACCTCTGACCGCGCGGTCTATTCATCAGCGATGAAACTGGTCTTCATCTACGGACAAGTTGGGGCCGGCAAACTCACGATTGGCCGCATGCTGTATGCGCTTGGCAATAGCGACAGCCAGCTGCATGGGAGGCGATGAGCGCCACCAGCCGCTTCTGTTCGCTGGTGATCCGGCCTTGATTTGCCATCACGGCCTTGTTGAGCGCGATGAAGGCGCGAGCGATCTCCGGCCTGCGCTGCATGGTCAAGACGCTGTTCGGGGGAAACCCAAGCGTGGTGTTGAAGAACGCGGCGAGGTCCGCGACCTCAGCGTCAGCGCCCAGAGGCAAGGGCTCAACGAGGGGCATGCTCGAAATCTCTCCAGGAATCTGCGGGAGCGAAGGTAACATTAGTCCGCCCCCGTCCGAACTCCTAGCGAGCCGCCCTTGTCCGGCGCTTCGACCTGAGGAGCTTATTTCATGACCTTTATTCGCCGCGCCGTTATCCTCGTCGCCGTCGCCTGGGCTATGACCGGCGCGGCCGCCGCCGCCGAATTTCGCGCCTTCGATCGCGCCGCCTTTCTCCAGGCGCAAGCGGAGGGACGGCCCATTCTGGTTGAGGTGTTCGCGCCCTGGTGCCCGACCTGCCGCGCCCAGGCTCCGATCGTGCGCTCCATCGCAAACGACGCCGCGTTCGCCAATCTCATCGTCTTCCGCATCGACTACGACAATCAGCGCGAGGAGTGGCGCGCGCTCAATGTGCGCCGCCAGTCGACTCTCATCGCCTATCGTGGCGCACGCGAAACTGACCGGCTGGTCGCGGCCACCAGCCCCGAGCGCATCGGATCCTTGATGCGGTCGGCTATCGTCCCATGACGGCGCTCACGCCAGCGTTGGCGCTACTCGCCGGCGTACTGACCATCCTCTCCCCTTGTGTGCTGCCGCTCGCGCCCATCCTCGCGAGCAGTGCGACGGCCCAACACCGGCTCGGCCCACTTGCCTTGGCGGCGGGCTTGGCGATCTCGTTTTCACTTGTTGGGCTCTTCGTCGCCACGATCGGCTTTGCCATCGGGCTCGACAATGAAGCGCTACGCCTAGCCGGCGGCCTCGTTATGCTTGCGGTCGGCGCGGTCCTGGTGGTGCCGAGGTTTGAGGTCGCGTTCGCGGGCGCGGCGGCGCCGCTCAGCAACTGGGCCAATGAGAAGACGGCTGCGTTTGAGGGCAACGGCCTCTGGGGCCAGACAGCGCTCGGAGCCTTGCTCGGTCTCGTGTGGAGTCCGTGTGTCGGACCAACATTGGGCGCTGCGTCCGCTCTCGCCGCGCAAGGCGAGGATCTGGCGGCGGTTACATTCGTCATGGCGGCGTTCGGTCTAGGTGCGGGCGCGGCGCTCGCCGGCGTTGGCTATGGCGCGCGCGCCCTCATCGGCCGCCACCGCGGCGCGCTCAACGCCATCGGCAAGGTTGGCAAACGCTTTCTGGGGTGGGCGCTCATTTTGGTCGCCGGCCTCATCGTGACGGGCTTCGATCGGATGATCGAGGCTGTTCTCGTCGAAGCCTCGCCTGCTTGGCTCACCGAACTCACGACGCGATACTGACGGAGCAAACGATGAAACCGGTCCGAATTGTTTCATGGGTACTGGCGCTTGGCTTTGCGGCAGCACTTGTCTTTCTTGTCGGCCTGCCGAAATTCATTGGCCCCGAGCCCAATCCGATCTTTGCCATCATCGCCGGCCGCACCGGCATTGATCTGTTCGAACCCTATGTTCGCTACGCCACAGGGGTCGCGGAATTGGTCGCTGCATTGTTGCTGGTCATTCCTCGCACACGGCTTTACGGAGCGCTGCTCGCGGGGATCGTCACCATCAGCGCGATTGGCTTTCACCTTTCGCCATTCCTCGGCGTTCAAATACCGCAGATGGATCGCCTTGGCGCGTTATTGCAAGCTGGCCGCAGTGTGGCCGAGATCGACGCGATGGCGTTGCCTACCGATGGCGGCATGTTGTTCTCGATGGCGCTGGTGTTTCTCGCCGCCTCCGCAACACTCGTCTGGTTGGAGCGGCCGCAGCGAACCGCGCCGTAAAGCCAATGCCGCACGCTGGCGCAGACTTTGCCGCAAGACGCGAACCCAAGGCGCGGACCCGCCCTCTCTGCATAGGCAGGCGAACACTGTCGACGAGCAACTCTACTCCTGAGGATATCGAACGCCTGATGCGTCAAGCGCACGCCGGCGACGGCGTCGCCTACGAGATTCTGCTCCGCCGCCTGTCGCAGCGTTTGCGTCCCTTCTTCACGGCCAGACTTGCAAGCCGCGCCGCCGACGCCGAGGATCTCGTGCAAGATACGCTTCTTGCACTCCACCAACGGCGCGCCAGCTACAATGCAGACCAACCGTTCACGGCATGGGTTTACGCGATCGCGCGCTACAAGCTCATCGACCACCTGCGGCGCGAGGGCTTACGCGCCCACGTCGCGATTGATGACGTTGCCGGCTTGTTTGCGCGCGAGCGCGCCGATGATGGCGATGTGGCGCGCGACGTGGACGCTTTATTGGGCCAGTTACCCGCGCAACAGCGCGAGGCCCTTCGCCTGACAAAGTTGGCGGAGCAATCGACGCGCGAAGCGGCCGCCATGAGCCGCATATCCGAGATGTCCATCCGCGTGAATGCGCACCGCGGCCTCAAGCGGCTGATCGCACTCATGCGCCGGGGTGAGAACTCATGAACACCGACGATTTCATCGCATGCTTGGCGCAAACACAGGCGCCGGCAACGAAGTGGAGTTGGACCTTCGCGGCCAGCGCCGCGATTGGCCTCGGCGCGGCGTCCGCCTTGTTTCTGTTGAGCGCCGGCTCCCGGCCCGACCTCGCCACAGCATGGGCGCCCACTTTGCTCAAGGTCTCGTTTGGATTGATCGCCGCCCTTGCGCTCGCGCCCTTCGTGTGGCGCGCAACGCGTCCAAACGTGCGCCTCCGCGAAACGCTGGCGCCAGCGGCATTGTTCCTCGCGGCGGCGGCGGCCATCAGCGCGATAGGGCTTTTGACAGCGCCATCCGAGCTGCGCTGGGTGATCTGGACTGGCGGGGGCGCGCCCGATTGTTTGATCCGCATCCCGCTGATCAGCCTGCCCATCGCCGCAGCACTCTTTGTCGCCGCGCGGAGATTTGCGCCGACGCGGCTATCCTTTGCCGGCGCCGCACTTGGGGCCATGGCTGGCGGACTTGCCGCGATCCCCTACTCGCTTTTCTGCCCGATCGACTCAGCGCCCTATGTCGCCACTTGGTATTCTGTATCCATTGCGATCTGCGCGCTCGTGGGGTTGCTTTCGAGCCGCGCGCTGAGATGGTGAGGCGCTGCGTGTGCGCCAGCCGCATTCAGCCATTGCCGGTTTGGCTAACGCAAGGCGTTCCAGCCGTGGCGGAGCCCCGCGCCCAGCGCGCTAAACACCGCCAGCGTCGCGATCATGGCCGACAAGGCATAGAGGATGAACGCGATGCCCATGCCGGCGCCTTCGCCGACGAAGGGGGCAAGCCCGTAACCGAGCACGAACGGCAAAACGATAGCCGCGAGCAGAGCGAGCCCGGCATATCGAAGTACGCCTCGCGGACGGCAGAAGCCAAAGATGGCAGCGCCCGCGGCGGCGATCACAAACACAATCATGGATTCCAGAGTCCCTGTTTCTCGCAACTGGGAAAGCTACCGTCGGAGGGGTAAGGAAGACCTACAGACTACTAGGCGCGTACTGCCGATACCTTAACCAGACCGCCCCGGGTGCAGCTCGTTAGGCTCCGCTCCGTTGCTCGAAGCGCGCGTAAAGGAGCAGAGCCAGGATTAGGTTGAGCACCAGCGCCATCCCCAAAGTGAGAGCGAAAGGAGCGGCGTCGGCGGCGAGCCATAGCGCCTTCATCTGCCAATAGGCCGGCGAAAACCACGCCAAGTAAAGTATGGGCGGTGTCGCAAAGTAGGCCAGGACCGGCAACGCGAGCACGCTGCTGACTACCCGCATAATGGCGAGCGCCGCCACCTTGTCGCGCGCGAACGCGGCCATCGCAAGGGAGACCATCGGCGCGCTCGTGGCGCCCACCACCGCCAACATCACAACGGCGCCGATCGGCAACGGCGCCAGGTCGGCGATGGGATAAGCCGCTATCGTCATGGCCACCGAAAGCCCAAGCGGTGTGATCATGCGCGTCGCCATGTAGTGTGCGAACGGCATTGGCATAACACGAAGGACTTGAAGCGTGCGTTGGTCACGTTCGTCCACGAGCAACAGCCCGTAGACCGCGCCGACAAGGCCCGGCGCTATCGCCATCAGCAAGCTCATGAGCAGCATCGGCGCGGCGAGCGCGAGGTCACTCGCCAACAGGTTCCCGAGGTAGGGCGCCAACGTCGCAGCGAGTTGATCGGACCCCGGGACAAAGGCGCGAAAAATCAGCGCGACAGCCAGTGGGGCGATGATGATGGTCGCCATCAAACCGTCCCGCACAACGTTTCGCAGATCGGTTGCGACCAAGCTAAGGAACAGGGCGGAGCGGCGTGGCCGCATGGTGGCCGTCATCCCGCGCCTCCTATCTGCGCCTGCATGCGCCGGACGGCCCAGTGCGCTGTCACCGACCCGATCACTATCCAGAGCAACGTCGTTAGGATCGGCTGAGCGAAACGGTAGTTCGCTTCCCCTGCGAACGCGCCTTCAATCAAGGCGAGCGCGCCCGCTGTCGGATGCCAAGCCAACATCGCAGGATCGATGCCGAGCAGAACACCATACCCCGGCGCCCCAAGCATCAAAATCGTAGCGATCATCGGCAGCATGAACGCGTAAAGGTTATCGAAGAATCCAACGAGCAAGAATCCGAGCAGCGCCGAGATACACGCGGCCGCGGCAAGCCCCGAAGCCAGTTGAAGCGGCGACAATACGCCATCGTAGACAGCGAGCACCAGGATGAACATTTCCGCGAGCGCGATAAGGCTCACGACCAAGACACGCGCCGCGATGTAGGCGTGCTGCGGCGCCGGGCTGACGCTCAGAATGGCGAGCCCGCCTTCATCGCGTTCAAGCAACACCAACAGGCCTACCAGCATGACGGGGGAAAGCACCACATCGAACAGGATGATCGCGGCGACGAATCTTTCGTAGCCGGCAAAATCCAGATGCGAAGCTTGCACTGCCACCAGCAGCATCAGCGCGAATACAGCGATGCTCGCCCAGATGTATCCGGTTCGATAGAGCACACGGATGTCGTTGATAAGGAGATGAACAAACGGCCTCACGTGAGTCGTTCTCCCGTGACTTGGATAAAGACATCTTCCAGACTCGGTTCCAGCGAGTGGATCGATTCGATAGTGTGGCCCGCAATGATCTCCTGGAAGCGCGCGTTTGCCGCTAGATTATCCAGCGAAAACTCTTCGCTGGTGATAGTACCGGCAATGTCAGCACGCACCCTGACGCGCCGTGCGCTGTGCTCCAGCCTCAAGGCTGACGGCGCGCCGACGCGCGCGAGGCGTCCGTTGACCAGAAATCCCACACGATCACAAAGTTCGTCGGCAACGTGCATGTCGTGGGTTGTCAGGAACACCGCCGCTCCGCGATCGCGTTGACGCCGGATGATCTCGCGCACGATGCGGGCGTTCACCGGGTCCAGCCCCGCGGTCGGTTCGTCCAGGAACAAGAGTGCAGGGCGGTTGATCAAGGCGCGCGCAAGATTGAGCCTCGTCTGCATGCCTTTGGAAAATTGCTCGACGCGCTTGTTGGCATCGGCGCGGAGGCCCACCCATTCGAGCACCTCTTCCGGCGCCAGGGTGTCGGACTGGAAAAAGGAGGCGAAGAAGCGCAAATTCTCGACGGCCGTGAGTTTGCGATAGTTGCTCGGCAGTTCGAAACAGACGCCGACGCGTTCGAAATAATCCGAACCCCACGACTCTAGCGGACGCCCCATCACTCGTACGTCGCCGCGGTAGCCCTTGAGCAATCGGATGAGTATTTTCTGCGTCGTGCTCTTCCCAGCGCCGCTGGGCCCAAGAAATCCAAACACCTCGCCCTCGGCGATTGAGAACGTCAGTGCGCTTACCGCCGGGCCCCCACTGCCGTAGGCAAAAGACAAATCATTCACCTCGATCATGAGCACCCCCGATTCAGTCAGCACGTCTTAAGTCGCTGGAAAGCGTCCTTCGGCTCATTGGGTGACGAAGTTTTTCCGCCCACGCGCCGCGCGCTTTGCACCAGTCCGGTAGACCAAGCGTGGACTTCCCGAGAGGACTTGATCCGTCCGATCGTCGCCTGATCTCGCGACGAGCGGACATTTCAGCGTGACGCCATTCGAACTGGTCTGAAACCTGAATGCTCCTCCAAGAATGGCTAGAGTCCGTCGGGTAATCGTCCCTCGCCAAGTTCTGCCGGCGGGCTAGCCTCGCTGCCTCAGCCTGGAGAGGAGCGCAGCATGACCGACGCGCTAAAGCAGAAAAAATCCTTGCCTACCAGACGCGAGCCTCTGACCCGTCAGCAAATGCACGACGATCAGCGCCTCCCGTTCGCGAATTTCATGCCCAGGCAAGCCGTTCACAAGCGGGTGGCGCTTCAGGATTGTGCTCCAGCTTGTAGGAAAGTCGCGGCCGGCGCCACGCGCTTCCTCGCACTGGCGCAAGAGCGAGATGGCCGAGGCGTCGCTCATTCTATCCGCAAGCTCCCCAGCATGAACGTAACTTCGCGGACCGCCTTGCGGGCTTGAGGCTGCTCAAACATCCCCCGCGCGCGGAGGCGCTCAGGTCGGTTGCGGCAATCGACCGCACCGCCGTTTGACGTCCGTCAAACGCACGCGCCGTGGGATGTGATTGGCTTCAAGTCCAGCGCGCGCCCCGCGCACAGCAACGGCCAACCGCCCGCACCGCGGAGGCGCGGTACGCTCGGTCGGGCACGCCGCTCCGTGTCAAAGCGGAGCGGCGGCTTCGTGACCGCTGGAATGGGTGGACTGTTCAACAATCGCCGGCTGCTGGAGCCGACCGGAAACATCCCGCCGGCGGCAGCCGAGGCCAACTACAATGCAGCCCAAGAGGAACCGGCTATGGCTGCGTGACTCAATCCCGGAGCCCTTCGAGATTCCCGGCGCGGTTCAGATCAAGGCCACTCGGGTCGCGACCACAAGCCCGTCTCGGCCGCGCGTTATGGCGAGCTCCTCGCCGGCTTGCTTGATGCCTTAGAGATCGAGCGTCCAATGCTGCTCGGCAATTCGACCGGCGGCGCTGCCGCGCTTTGCTTCGCGTCACGCCGCCCGGTGAAGGCGTTCGCACTCTGCAACACTAGTCTAGCAGCCTCATCGAGGTCACACCAGCGATCACGAGCTCGTGCAACACGATGGCGCGCTTCTTCGCCGCGGGCGCGCGCAGAGCGCGGAGGTTCGGCCCGGCAATTCGCGCCTACTACAGCCTGTTCGCGCTGCCGTCGGGCACCGCGCGCGACCACCGCCGCCATCGTCAGCGGCTGGCCATCGGTGCGTTCATAGCTAATCCCGCGCTGCAGCCTTGCGCCGCGCGGCGTCGCATAGGCGCCGCAACGCATCCGCCAAATGCGGGCGACGTAAGAAATCCTCTCCACCAGCGAACCCGGCGCCGCCGAGTCTTGCGACAAGCTCCTCGTACGAATATTTGCCGGAGGGTGCGAGTTCGCGCGCCGCGTCAATCAGGGCAGCCTCCACTTGCCGGCGCCGCTTGGACTGCGTCATGTCAGGACAACGCCACACGCCGACAATGCCAAGTCGTTCTTCATCCGACCGCCCGCGTATAGGTGGCCATGTCGAAATAGTCGCGCCAAACGGCGATCTTGCCGTTCCTTAGCTCAAACACGCCGCAGCAGGGAAGTTCGACGGCCTTGTCGCCCACCATGGTGCGGTCGATCCGCTCAGCGAAGACGACATCGCCGGCCGCGGCGATATTGAGGATGTCCCATTGGGTCGCGGTCCAATTCTTGAGGAACGCAGCGATGAATAATCGAAGGCGCTCGTGTCCCGCCACCGGCGCCAAGGGCATGTTGTGATAGACGCCCTCGGGCGCAAAGTAAGCCACGAGTTCATCGACATCGAGGCGCGACCAGGCGCCGATGAACGCTCTTACGGTTTCGACATTGGCATTGGCGTCCATGACGCGCCCCTCCTCTCTTCAAGGCGTAGCTAACCATGGCGGAAAGCGAGCGACGAGGCGCTCACCGTCCTTGATCTCAATCGCATGCCTGTGAGGGCTTTCGCCAACAGCGTCAATGGCGGCGTCGTCGGATGCAAACCTCAGCGCATCCTGCTTCTCAACGCCGCCATTGCGGTCAAAGTAGGTGACGATATAGGCGCGCATCATGCGTGCTCGAAACAGACCTGGCCGGCGTCAGCGTCCGACAATGCCGCGTCGAGCAGCGTGCAATGATGCGTTTTTGAACCAGGCCTGAAGTGCCGGCAGGTGCGGCAAACGCCGAAAGCGCGGCCGCCGCGTCTTTCGAGTGCTTGGTGAAGCGCCGCCTCCAGCGCCTGCGCCAATGCACGCGCCTCCCCGGAGGCATCGACGTCGCGCGCGATGTCCTTCGCTGCGTCGTGCTCCAGCATTGCCTTGCCGGCGGGGGTTAGGCTGAGTTCAACCGAACGGCGGTCGCGAGAACTCTCCGCCTTGCGCACTAGCCCTTTGTCCTCGAGCGCGATCAAGGTTTGCGACACCGTGCCTCGGGTAGCGCCGAGATAATCGGCGAGCGCCGCTGGCGTGCGCGAGAAGCGGTTGGCGCGGGAGAGATATCGCAGCGCCTCCCATTGAGCGGGCGCGATGCCGCCCGCATGTGCTTCGGCGCGCACCAATCGCGCCAGCCGCTCCAGCAAGAGCACGGCGCGCAAGGCCATCGCAGATGGTAGCGAGTCGCTCTTTTTCATTGACTGCCCATCCCGGGTTTATAGTATGGACTCGACACCAACAGCAACTAGACCTTGGAGCGAGAGCCTATGCCGTCTATTCCGGGATATCGTTTGGGCGACGCAACCCTGCCGCAATCGCCCATTTCCGCCGAGGAATTCGCTGAACTCCAAGGCTCGCTGTTGTTTGGCGAGGAGGACCGCGCGGCGCTGAAACAAGCTGGGGCCGCTGTCGCCGATCAGATCGAAGCAATCCTCGACGTCTGGTACGGCTTGGTGGCGGCGACGCCCCATCTTGTGCGCTATTTCGCCGATGCAAGCACGGGCGAGCCAATCGGCGACTATCTGAGCGCCGTGCGCAAGCGCTTCGGACAATGGATACTCGACACTTGCCGCGCCGAATTCGACGGCGCGTGGCTTGCCTGGCAGGACGAGATCGGCCGCCGGCATCACCGCGTCGGTAAGAACAAGACCGACGGCGCGAACGCCCCGCCGCACATTCCGATGCGCCATCTCCTGGCTCTGGTCATGCCGATCTCGATCACGATGCGTCCATTCCTCGCCAAGAAGGGCGCGAGTCCCGCGGAAGTCGACAAAATGCACGCAGCTTGGACCAAGGCTGTACTGCTGCAGGCCATTCTGTGGTCGAGACCCTATGCCAAGGACGGCGACTTTTGAGCGCCCTCGATTTGGATCCGCCGGAATGGCGTGTGGCGCAGTGGTTCAATACCCCCGCGCCGCTGACGCTCGCCGCTCTGCGGGGGCGTGTGGTCATGGCGGTGGCGTTTCAGATGCTATGCCCCGGCTGTGTCGCGCAGGCATTGCCGCAAGCGCAGCGGGTGCGTGAGTCCTTCGCTGAGAAAGACGTCTGCGTCATAGGCCTTCACACGGTCTTTGAGCATCACGACGCCATGGCGCCTGTCTCGCTTAAGGCGTTCATTCACGAATATCGCATTGGCTTCCCTGTCGGCGTCGATGAACCAAGCCCGGCAGGCGCCATACCGCAAACAATGGCCGCCTATCAGATGCGCGGGACGCCCACACTCTTGCTCTACGACCGTTCAGGACGGCTTTACCGGCACAATTTCGGTCATATCGCGGACATGCAGCTGGGCGCAGACCTGATGACGCTTGTGGAGTCTCGGCGCCTCCCCTCGTCAAGCGTGGGCAACGAGACCTGCACGCCGACAGGTTGCGCCTGAGCCCAGTATTTATGCCCGCCCCGCCCGCCATCGCCCGGGCGCTACATGCGCCATGGAGTGGGCCGAGGGTGATGCATTTGTTACGCGTTTTTCTTGAGCCAGCCCCCACCGTCGCGCTAGTGTGAGGTTGGCGCGGTTCACGAGTTCGACACGGAGGCGCTCTTGCACAACAAGCGCATCGATAAGGTCGTCATCCTTGGCGGCGGCACGGCCGGATGGATGACTGCCGCCGCCCTGGCCAAGCTCTTCAGTCCTCGGATCAAGGTTGCGCTGGTCGAATCCGACGAGATAGGGATTGTCGGCGTCGGCGAGGCCACCATCCCCACGATCCACTGGTTCAATGAACTGATCGAGCTCAACGAAGCCGAGTTCATGCGCGCCACCCAAGCAAGCTTCAAACTCGGCATCGAATTTGTCGATTGGACCGAGCCCAATCATCGTTATTTCCATCCCTTCGGCCAATTTGGCGCCACACTGCCTGGGGTGTCCTTTCACCACCGCTGGCTGCGAGCGCGTCGCGACGGCTTGAAAACTCCGCTCTCGGCCTACTCTCTCGCCACGCAACTTGCGCTCGATGGCCGCTTCGCCAAGCCCGCGCTGGATCCGAAGTCGATCTTGTCCACCTTAGGCTATGCCTACCATTTCGATGCGGCGCTCTACGCCCGCCATCTTCGCACCCTGTCCGAGGCGCAAGGCGTCGTGCGCCACGAGGGCAAAGTGGTGCATGTCGATCAACATCCCGAAACGGGCTTCGTCACGGCGCTCACGACCGATAAAGGCGATCGTCTGGAGGGCGATCTCTTCATCGATTGCTCGGGATTTCGCGCGCTGCTTATCGAAGGCGTACTGGGCGCGGGCTACGACGACTGGTCGCACTGGTTGCCATGCGACCGCGCGGCCGCCGTTCCCTGCGCGCGCGGCGAGGCCATCACGCCCTACACCCGTTCGACGGCGCGGGACGCGGGATGGCAATGGCGCATCCCGCTGCGCCACCGGACAGGGAACGGTTACGTCTACAGCAGCAATTTCACGAGCGACGAAGCCGCCGCCGAACTGTTGCTCGCCAATCTCGACGGCGAGAGGCTCGCCGACCCGCGGTTCCTTCGCTTCACGGCGGGGCGGCGGCGAAAAACTTGGGACCGCAACGTGGTTGCGATCGGCTTGTCAGCTGGATTTCTCGAGCCGCTTGAATCGACCAGCATTCACTTGATCCAAAGCGGCATCGCGAAATTGCTGGCTTTGTTTCCCGATAGCGACTGCGATCCTGGCTTGGCCGGGCAGTTCAATCGCCTGTTCGCGCTCGACATGGACAACATCAAGGACTTCCTGATCCTGCACTATCATGCAACCAGCGGAAGACATGAGCCGTTGTGGGAGTATTGCCGGCACATGCCCTTGCCCGACAGTCTCGTTGAAAAAGAGTCGGTGTATCGGAGATCGGGGCGCGTGCTTGTCGGAACCGACGATTTGTTCAAAGAGGCCAGCTGGATCGCCGTCCTCAGTGGCCAGGGCATCGACCCCGGCGACTACAACCCCCTCGCCGATATGCTCGACACAAACTCTAACCTCGCGCAACTCGAACACATCGAACAGGTCATCGCGCGTAGCCTGCCAACCCTCCCCGTGCACGAGCAGGCGATCCTGGCCGTCATTGGCGCCGGGCGCCAAGGCGCCCAGGACCAACCGGCGCCCGGCCACCACGCGTGATGACCAGCCCCTCGGTCAGCGTTGCGAGCGTCGGACAAGAGCGAGAGACCGTCGTCGTGATCGACGATTTCGCACCGGATCCGCACAGCCTCCGCCAACAAGCTGCCAAGGCTGCGTTCGCGCGTGACGAGCTTCACTATCCAGGCGTCAAATCCCCAGCGCCCGCGCACTATTTCGAGGCCGTGCAGCCAATCATAGCGAGCGTGATGCGCGAGCTATTCGGATTTCGCCAAGGCGCGAGCGTATTGCGCGCGACCTATTCGCTTGTCACTACGCCTCCTGATCTCCTTTCCGTTGAACAAAGGCTGCCGCATGTGGATGCGTTGGAGCCCGGCCGGATGGCCATCCTCCACTATCTCGCCTTGGATGACGATGACGGCACCAGCTTCTATCGTCATCGCTCAACGCAGTTCGAGACCCTGACCGCCGAACGGAGCGGCGCCTATTTCGATAGCCTCAATGCAGATCTCGCGGAACATGGCCCACCCCCGGCAGCCTATATCAATGGCGACAGCGCAATTTTCGAGCGCACCGCGCACTTCGAGGGGCGCTTCAACCGCGCCCTTATCTATCGAGGCCGTCTGCTCCACAGCGGCGCCATCCGCGCCGATCGCGAACTCTTCTCCGATCCCGCGATCGGGCGATTGACCGTGACGAGTTTTTTGTCCGCCCAGTGAGTGACTAACGCGGCGGCTGCACGGAAAGATAAACCGTGCTCCAAAGTTGGGCTGCGTTCGACTCATCGACATCGGCGCTGGACGCCCCGAACGGCGCGACCCGGTAACGCCCATCCTGATAATTCCACGACCAGAGCTCTGAACTCCGCACCACGCGCGATTCCGCAATCGCGCGCCACAATGCTGTTTGCGCTTCGACCAAGCGGCGGCGTGTCCCGGCGGGCAAGTCCGTGCGCGCCAATTGGCGCTCGTAACCGGCCGCGAGCATTGCTTGCTGCCACGACCACACGACCGCGCCATGGTAGTGGTTTCTTGTGAACCGCGCCTGGGCGTCGCCGTCCGCGAACACCGGATTGGCCACCAAGAGGCCGATGTCTGTCATCAGACCGGCGGGAAAGGGACGCATCGTAGCCGCCACGGCCATGTCAACATATTCAGGCGGCGGCGCACCGAACAATAACGCAAAGCCCTCGTCGGAGTGCAGTATTGGGATTGGAACGCCATGCTCGTCGAGGGACAGCGCATGGAAAGTTAGCGGCCGTTGTCCGACCGAAGCAAGCGCGGCGTCCGCTGGCACACGGAGTTGTTCGGCGTAGCGTGCGACGGCCGCGCGGGCCTCAGCGGAGGGAAGCGATACGGTAAAGAGCGGCGGCGCGCGTCTGCGCCATACCGACGCCATCCGGCCGGCCTCGCCCAGCGCAGCTCGATCCGCGCTCGTCAGGTATGGGTCGAGCATCCCTGCGCGAAACAGGCGGTCCGCCGCCGCGAGCGCAGCTGGCACGAACACGGCATTCACGTCATAGGCAAATCGCCCGCGGCCCAGACCTTCGTCGCTATCGCGCCAATTACCCGACATCCGTCCAGGCTTGATCGAAACCAGCGACGTAGCTTCAGGATTGGCGGCAAAAGGTCTTGCCTGCGCGATGACAAAACGAAGGTTGGCGACAAGCATCGCGCCCGCGCTCACGCTGGAGCGTGGATTGCTCTCCGGCGCAAACCGTTGGTCGAGAAATGCGCCTGCGCGCGCGCGTCCATCGGCGGTGTCGAGCAGGTAGCTCGCCATCACCGGCGCCAGCATGAAATCATCGTCGATCATGCCATAGTCAAGCGTCGCGGCGTCGCCTCCCGGTTCGCTGTGCCGTTGACGCTCGACCAATGCGAACTCCGACAAACCCTCTTCGTGGGCAACTTCCCCCGTCGGCGCCAGGCGCGAAAGCACCGACCCCAAACCCGCCTCCACCGCGTCGGGCTGCAGAGCTGGCATCAGCAAGCGCAGCGACATCAACGTGTCGCGACCAAAATAGGTGTTGAATCGCCAGGATCCCGCCAGAAATTTTTCGCGATAACTTAGAAAACTGAGCGTGTCGCGCGCGCTTTGGTCAGGCGCGGCGCGGTCGTTCAGCAGATCCCTTTCGTCGAGCGGAGTCAGCGGCCGATCGCCGCTCGCCGCCCTAATCTCAAGTCCGATTTCGCCATCGCCGTCCGCGACGATCCCCGTTCGCGTCAGACGGCCTCGCACCACCGTGACGGTCAGGAGATAGCCCGGCGCGCCATCGAGTCGGTCGCGGCTAAAGCTGAACGTCCGCCCACGCCGGCGCATCGGCGCGACGACCTCAGTGGGAAACGTACCCACGGCTTGATAGTCGCGCAGAAAGCGCACATTCGAAAGCACGGCTTGTCTTACCGCGAGGCGCGGCGCGGCGACGGTCACCCGCGCGACAATGCCGTAGAGCGGCCGCCCCGCCCGATCGGCCAATGTGATGGGTTCTGGCGCACCTTCCAGGCGCCAGCTGACCTCGCAGGGAACGCGCTCGAACCATAGGCCGACGCCGGAATTGCCAGCCGGGAAGGCGACCACGATCCGGGGATCCCTTCCCGACCGCAGCAACAAATGCGCCGCGACATTGCCCTCCCGTAGGAAGGCGTTCAGATTTTGTCCCTCGCTGACCTGATAGCTCAGCCTCCCCGACGCGTCAGAGCCGTCGCCTTGAGCGTGGGCGGCGGGAAACAAAGCCAAGAAGGTGATCGCGAGCAGCGCTCGCACATAGCGTGTCATGGAGTGACGCCTCCCCGAGCGATGTGGCGGCGGGCCCGTGACCGAGCCCGCCGCCGTGCGGTTCATAACGCACCGCCTGACGTAACACCTAGAACCTGAACGTCACGCTCGCCGTATAGGTCCTGCCCACAATGCCCCGACCGTAGAAGAAGCCAGATGAGGCGTTTTGCGTCTGCCCTTGGCGCGGGTTGCCTTCGGTGAGCCCGACCTCATCGAAGATGTTGTCGGCATTAAGGGTGATGCGCAGCCGCTCCGTCGGATCGAGGATCAGGCCCACGCTGGTGACGCCATACTCGGGAAGCGCCAAGCCATTGCCGGAGTCCGCGAAGATATCGCCAACGAATTTGTAGCGCCCATAGACCTCCGCTAAGCCGTTGAAGAGCGTATACCGGGGCGTGATCGTGAACAGCGTCTCCGGCGTTCTCTCAGGTCTGTTGCCCTCAAACGCCGGCGTCGCGACATTGTTGATGAACACGTTCGACAGCTCGGGGCTTTGGAAGACACCGACCGCCTCGATAACAAAATCGTCGATCGGGCTGTAGGTCACGTTGATCTCATACCCATCGGTGCTCAGGTCCGCGCGGAAGGCGCCCTGAATGGCGGGATTGATGGGATCGATGAACCCATAGAATTGATTGTCGAACTCTGTCCGGAAAATGGTGGCCGAGGCGGTCAGCCTCTCACCCTGATAGCGAACGCCAGCCTCGTAGAGCGTGACATCGACCGGCTCATCCACGCCTAGGGTTTGGAACCCCTTGGCGTAACGCGCGTAGACCGCGAAATCCGGCGTGAAAAGATAGTTGGCGCCGAGCGTCCACGCGGTCCGATCCCAACTCGCCTCCCTCGTTGTGTAGGTCCCGTCCCATGTCGATCCGACATTCTGGGTGAGACCGGTCGTGCCGGGCGGCACCGGTTGATTGACCGCGGCCGCGTTTCCATCACGGCGCGTGACATCCAAGGTCTCGTGCCGCACGCCGAAATCGAGGTGCAGATTTTCTCCGATCCTCAACTCGTCATTTGCATAAACGGACAATGACTGCGTGTCGGTCGTATTGATGCCCACGCCCCACTCGCCGTAGGAGACAAGTCCGTTATTGGTCAGCGTGCCCACGACATTGTTTGAGGCGTCGAGCGCGACCACGTCGTAGATGCGCGAATCATTCGTCACGTCGTTGATGACATGCGCCGTACCCGCCTGATTTTGCGAGCGGCTCTCATCGTAATACATCAACCCAACTGTGAGCGAGTTGGCGAAACCGGCGCCGTCATGTTCCCAACGGCCGCCGAAGTTCGACCCAAAATCAGTTCCTTCTTGTTGATCGTGATTGAGCCAGGTTTGCTGCATCAGGCCGTTGCCATTGAGCGCATTGAGCGTGGCCGTATCAGTGGAAGGGGTCACCACGCCTGTGGTGAGGTTCCTGAACCCGAAACGCACGGCGGATGGGAACGCCGCCTGCCCCGCCGTGAGCATGCCGTTGATTGGAGAGTTTGGCCCAGGCGTCAGATAGTTCACCGCCGTGGTCAGACCAGCGTTGCCGACGCCGCTGCCAGGAAACAGCCCGTTGAAGTCCCACGCGAGATCCAAATAACGAACATGGGCGAATACGTCGAACTCGTCGCTGATCCGCTTTTCAAAATCGAGCCTTATCTGGCTTGTTTCCGCATGGATGCCCTCGCTGAGTGCAAAGGTCCTGAACCCGCTCGGCGAAACGAACGTCGACACCGGCACATCGATCCTGCCAAAGGCCGTGCCGCCGATGTTGTCGAACGACTGATCGAAACCGGCAACGCTGCCCGGCTCCCCATTGACAAAGGTGTGCGGATAATCGGCGTAGTAAGCGTCGTGTTGGTCGCCGACCTTGGCTGTCAATCTGACATACCCGCCCTCAAACCGCCGCTCTAGCGCCGCCCGAATATGGTAGGTGTCATAAGTGAAGGGGTTTTCACGAACCCCAGGGCTCGAACTTACATAGCCGCCCACATTGAACGCGAGATCAGCGCTAAGCGGCGCTGAGTAATAGAAGTCGGCGCGGCGTTCGCCATACGATTCCACCGTCAGCCTGGCGATCGCTTCGCTGGCGTCGAAATTCGGCGTTCTCGGAATGAAGTTGATCGCCGCCGCCGCGCCATTGACGCTCAAAATGCCGGATGTGCCGCCACGGATAGCTTCAAGTCCGTCGATCGTGATGTCGTGCGCGAAGAACTCGTCGGCGCCGCCGCCGCGGTACACGATCGGCATGCCGTCTTCTTCAAGCGCGATGAACCGCTGCGCGCCGCCCTGGAGTCCGCGCACTGAATAATTGTTCGAGACCGCGCCAGCCGTGCCTTCAACGAAGACGCCGGGAACAAGTTCAAGCGTGTCAGCCAAGGAATTGGGCGCAAGACGTACGATGTCCTCGGCCGATGCGGATGTCGCATCAACAGACGAGGTGATAAACGACCGGTTCCGCGACGTGGTGCCGAAAACAACGATTTCGTCTTCCTCGCCGGTCTCAGCGGCGTCCTCGGCCGCCGCCGTTGTCTGCGCGAACGCAGCCCCGCTCAGAGGCGGGCTGCACAAGAACAGCGCCGAAGAAGCCAAGAGCCAGTGCCGATAGGCGAAATTCTTCGATTTCAAATCAACCTCCCCAAATATCAGGCCGGAGGGACCTTGGTTCGCCCCTTTTTTTGGCGTTGGAACCCTAACCGATGCGCAATCCATTGCGCAATCGCCATCTTAGCAATTTGCACGATTTTCATGGAGAAGCGTTGCACCAAGGGTACATTCTGCAAGACAAGGCATGTGCAAGAATGCGCAAGATTGCGCAAGACGTGGTCCGCCGCCGGTTCAGCGGGTGGGAGCGCCGCAAGAGCGGCGAACGATGAGCTGCGTCGGCAGAATCAGATCGCTGGGTGTCTCGCCGTCCATAATTTCAAGCAGCTTGCTCACCAAGGCCCGGCCGCCTGCGGTGGTGTCTTGGCGAACGGTCGTGAGCGCGGGCGAAACCAACGCCGAAACGGCGATGTCATCATAACCGATCACAGCCACGTCGTTAGGGACGCGAATGCCAAGGTCAGCGAGCGCTTGCATCGCAGCGATCGCCAAGATGTCGCTGGCCGCAAACACCGCATCGTGCCACGCGCGATCGCGAAACAATTCATGCGTGGCCTCATAGGCCGAGGCGCCGTCGAACGGCATGGAAAGCGTGAGTGTTTGCGTCGATGCTTGGTCCATCGACGTCAAGGCGGTGACCAAGCCGCGATGACGAAGGCCAATCTCGGTGTGACCGACATCGCCCAGAAAGACGACGCGCCGCCGCCCCAGGGACATCAGGTGACGCCCAACAAGTTGGCCGCCTTCGAAATTGTCGCTGCCCACCACCGGATAAGATCGCCCCGCTATGTCGCCGCCCCAAACCACAACATTCTTGCGCTCTCGCGCATAGGTCTCCAGCGGCGCCGGGTCGCGGCCCTGTCCGATGACGATAACACCGTCGGCGCGGTTTGAGGTCAGGGCGTCGGCGCCGCTTACGTCCGACCATGGGGGCTGACGCGAAAGCAGCATGTCATAGCCATTTTCCGCGAGCGCGTCGCCAAGCGAAGCGATGATCTGACTAAAGAACGGGTCCGAGAAGTGTTGGCGGGTTGCCTCGGATATCGCGATCACGACCTCTATGGTGCGAGAGCGCTGCGTCCGCAAATTACGCGCGCTGCTGTTGATGCGGTAGCCATGCTCCTTCACCAGCTCGGCAATGCGCAGACGCGTGTCGCCTGACACACGCGTGCTTCCGGCTAAGGCGCGAGAGACCGTGGATTCAGCGACGCCTGCAAGCCTTGCAATCTCCGCCATCGTTCTGGCGCCGGCGCGGGAGGGCGCATCGCCCGTTGCTCTACTTTTCCTCACGCGACGCGGCCTCAACGATCAAACCGCCCCATGGACCCAACGCGGCTCGATCTCCTTCTAACCTCCCCGGCAATCCATAGTCGAGCGCGCGCCCACGGCACGGCAGCCTAAATTCAATGGGCGCCGCACCAAGATTGAACACACAGATCAGGCGTGTCGCCCCTTCCGTACGCGCGAATGCGAGAATTGGCTCGGGGGCGTCGAAGAACTCAATCGCGCCAACCCTCAGCGCGCGATGCTCGCGCCGAAAACGAATGAAGGCGCGCGTGAGCTTGAGCGTGGAAGACCGCGCCCGTTCCTGCATGTCCACGGCGAATTCGCGGTGGCGCCGGTCAAGCGGCAGCCAAGGATCAGTTGAGGAAAACCCGCCGTTTGGCGCGCGCGCCTTCCAAGGCATCGGCGTCCTGCAGCCGTCCCGGCCAAGATTGTCGGGCCAAAACCGAATGCCCTCGGGATCGCGCAAGCGATCGAATGGAACATCCGCTTGCGGCAAACCCAGCTCTTCGCCTTGGTAGAGAAAGATCGTTCCGCGCAGGCACATGAGCACCCCGAGCAACACTTGCGCCAACGCATCGCTCGCTTCAGAGCCGCCCCAACGCGTTCGCACGCGCACGACATCGTGGTTGGAGAAGGACCAGCTGGGCCAGGCGCTGGCGCTTGACCAGCTCTCGATCGCGTCCCGCACAAGGGCGGCGCTGAGGGGGCCGTTCTCAAGCAATAAGAAATTGTAGGCCGTGTGCAGCCGGCCAGGCTCGGAGTACTCGATGCTGCGAGCGATGTAGGAATCGCTGCCGATTTCGGCGACAGTCATACGGTCGGGGTATTGGTCGACCAAGCTCCGCAGCGTCTCCATGAAGGCGAGATTCTCGGGCTGCGAGCGATCGTAGAGATGGCGTTGATGCTGGTAAGGGCGCGTGAGGCCGCCTGAAGCGCTCTTTGCCGGATTGTCACGCAAGAGTTTGTCGCAAAAGTAGAAATTCGCGACATCGAGACGAAACCCATCGACGCCCCTATCGAGCCAGAATTTTGCAATGTCCAAGACTTCGCGCTGAACTTCCAGGTTGTGGAAGTTGAGATCGGGCTGCTCGGCGAGGAAGTTGTGCAGATAGTATTGCCGCCGGCGCGTGTCCCAGGACCAGGCTTGTCCGCCGAACAGCGAAATCCAATTGTTCGGCGGACCGCCGTCCGGCCTTGGGTCAGCCCACACATACCAGTCGGCTTTTGGGCCCGTGCGCGAAGCGCGGCTCTCCTTGAACCAGGGGTGCTGGTCGGACGTGTGCGAATAGACTTGGTCTATGATGAGCTTGAGGCCCTTGGATCGAGCCGCGCGCAACAAGCTGTCAAAATCCTCGATCGCTCCAAAAATGGGATCAACCGCCCTGTAGTCGCTCACGTCATAGCCGAAATCGCGCATCGGTGACCGAAAGAAGGGCGACAACCAAATGCCATCGACGCCGAGTTCGGCGAGGTAGTCCAGGCGTGCGCGGATACCCGGCAGATCGCCAATGCCATCGCCGTTACTATCGCAGAAGCTGCGTGGATAGACCTGATAGATCACCGCGCCGCGCCACCAATCGTCCTTGCCTTCTCGCATCAGAGCAAAATTCCATTGATCTATCTGGGCCCATCGTAAGCATGGCCGGGGCGATTGCGCAATCCATTGCGCAATGTCTTGGCGCCTGCTATTGGCTGCCGGCAGCGGACGCCCCGGAGAGGCCAGCATGAACCCTTTGCCTATCCGGATCGCCCTCTTCTCCGCCTACTTTTTGTTCGCCATTTTGTTGAACAGCGTCGGCACGGTCATCTTGCAGATGATCGCCACCCTTGGGGTGAGCAAGTCGGAAGCAAGCATTCTCGAGGCGTTCAAGGATCTCCCCATCGCGGTGGTTTCTTTCGCGGTGGCCTCGTTCCTGCCCCGCCTCGGTTATCGCCGCGCCATGACCCTCGCGTTCGCCATTGTGATGGCCGCCTGCCTGGCCATGCCGCTCGCGCCCGGTTTCTTGACAACGAAGATCATGTTCCTGGCCGTTGGCGCAAGCTTCGCACTGGTCAAGGTCGCGGTTTACGCCACGATCGGACTGCTCGCCAAAAGCGAAAACCATCACGCGAGTTTGCTTAACACGATTGAAGGCTTCTTCATGATCGGTGTGCTCTCAGGTTACTGGGTGTTCGCCGCATTCATTCAACCAGACGCTCCGGCGTCGCTGGGGTGGCTTAATGTCTACTGGCTGCTCGCGGCGGTCGCGCTGGCGAATGTGGCCCTGTTGAGCTTCGTCACCTTCCCGCAAGCGCCAGTCGAAACTGGCGCCGGGTCCCTCACCGATATCGCGCAAATGTTGAGACTCGTGGCGCGCCCGGCGGTGCTCGTATTCGTAATCGCGGCCTTTCTCTATGTACTCATCGAACAGGGAATCGGCACATGGCTGCCCACTTTTAACAATGAAGTGTTGCACCTACCGCAAGCCATGAGCGTACAGGCGGCAAGCATATTCGCCGGAGCGCTGGCGATGGGACGATTGGGCGCTGGCTTCATCCTACAGCGTTTGAGCTGGTATTGGCTATTGAACATCTGCGTTGCCGCGATGGCGCTGCTGATATTGCTTACACTGCCGCTGACGCGCGGGCTCAATTCAAGCGCCGCGATGACATGGCTGAACGCACCGCCCGCCGCGTTCCTGCTCCCCATGATCGGACTGTTCATGGCCCCCATTTATCCGGCGATCAATTCGGTGATCCTATCCTCGCTGCCCAGGGAGCGTCATGCCGGCATGGCCGGACTTATCGTCGTTTTTTCAGCGCTCGGCGGCACCACTGGATCGTTCATAACCGGCCAGACCTTTGCGCGCGTCGGCGGGGAAACCGCCTTCTATCTGACGCTTGGACCGATGGCGGCGATAGCGCTGGCGCTTTACCTACTCCGCCGCACCGTGGGCGATAGCCAAGCCGCCGCGCCAGCGGTCTCAAGGACATGAGGCGTTCGGGTGCGGCCGGTAGGAGCGGCAACCGGGCGCGACGCTTCTACAGCTCTACGTAGGACCTGAGGAAGCTCATTCGATATTGGGCGAGGAAGGCGATATGGTCGTTGAGATCGCGATTCTGCTGGGCGCGTGCGTCTACGGCGCAGTGCAAGCGCCGCTCGGCCAATTCAGCGAAACGTTGCAACAGATCCACCGCAACTTCTCAGAAACATTCTACCTCTTCGCTGCAGGCGTAATTGCGCTCGCCATGCTGGAAGGATTCGGCCCCTGGTCGCTCAAGGGCGCCGTAGTCTATGCCGCAGGCCGCGGGTCCTATTTGATTTTGTCGGTGAAGCCGCTGCGAGGCCTACGCAGGTGGGGATGGGCCGCATCGATCGCCGGCGTGGTTGGCGTGCTGGCGGAATTGGCCAGAACAATCTGGACGTGGGACCTGAGCGGCTGAGGTTAGTCAGCGTGCGCCACCGACGCTAGCCAACGCCCGATCGCCAAAGCGAGGCAAAGCGGCGAGTATACAGCGGTGTCCAGCCGCGCAAATCGAGTGCCGCGAACGCGCTTTAGAAAGCCGACTAACCGGAAATCTCCAATCGCTCGCAGGAACAACACAACCGCTAACGCACGGGTCAACCACACGCTCACTGACCGGGGAAACGGCAACGATAGCCCCGCGGCGTGCGCGACCACCACAGCGCACAACGCCAAACCAACCGCGACGGCGAGCGTCGCCAATGTCGAGGGCTGAAACGCGGGTTTTCCATCGCGTTCAGGGATCGCGGCCGCCACCCCAATCCGGCCGCCAAACGCCCAATAGAAATGCACCAGAGAGAGGCACAGGAAGGTCGCAACCACCGAGAACGCTACAATCTCCATCGCCATTGTCTCCAGGTGCAAATTGAGAGCTACACTGACGCCAACACTTGCCTTGCCCAGCCGCGCAAATCTAGTGAAACCGCCGACGATCACTATGCCCGCAGGCCCCTACACCTCAATGGACACGACCAAATGCTCCTTGCTACTATGCAATTTTGGAGGCGCCGGCTATGAGCGCGTGACTCAAGCTCACAGCCCCACGAAATTCCCGGCGTGGTTCAGGACACATTAAATCAATATGTCGTCACAAGAGCCGCTCCTTTGCCTTTGGCCTGAGCGCGCACTCTACATCGGCCGGCTGAGCGATGTAGCGCCGCATCGACACGTTTCGTCTGTGTGTCTGCTCGCGCTGGACGGCGTCGTCCGCGTCCGCTCGCCGCCAGATGCAGTACCGCAGATTGCTCGGAGCGCCCTGATCCCCGCTGGCCGCTCGCATCCATTGGTTATGCGCAACTCTCTAGTTGCGGTAATTTACAGTGACCCTCACCGCCCTCACTATCGTCGGCTAACTGCGCACGGGCAGGAGGGAACAGCAGAGTTGGACACGCGGGAAGAGCACAGGATGATTGCCGTGTTGCGGTCTCTCCATGCTGCCGCGCCCCCCCGCGGTGACTTCCGCATTGGCGCAATTTGAGCGCGTCGCGAACGAGACGCTCGGCGTGCACTCGCGCGCGCCAAGAATGGACCACCGTGTTCGCCGCGTCATCGACACGATAGGCCAGAACCTGACCGACAACCAATCGCTAGATCAACTCGCCGCAGTGGTGAAGCTCTCGCCAAGCCGATTGCGGCACCTAATGTCCGAAGCAACTGGGGTACCGCTCCGACGCCTGAGAATGTGGATCCGCGTCCGCCACGCGGTGGAGAGCTTTGCCCGTGGCGCCTCGCTTACAGCCGCAGCGCTCGGTGCGGGCTTTGCTAACTCGGCACATTTTAGCCACAGTTTAAGGCGATGTTTGGGTTATCCGCTTCTAGCGCCCTCAAGTCTCGCGCAAGGGTGCTTCAAGTTGCAACGTCGTAACGCGGTGCGCGAACTTCGCGACCTGAAACCCATTCGCCCACGCCCTCGCAGCCCGTTTAGGCAAGCAATCCTCTCATTCTGATAGTAACGTGTCCGCACGCACCATCCACCGGAATTGCAATGTACAAACTCTTCTACTCCCCCGGCGCTTGTTCATTGGCCGTGCACATCTTGCTTGAGGAGATTGGAGATCCCTACACCCTGGAAGAGATTTCCGTAAAGAAGGGCCGCACACAGTCTCCCGAATATCTGACCGTCAACCCGAAAGGTCGTGTACCCGCCCTACTAGCCGAGGGACACCTCCTCACGGAGGCGCCCGCCATCTTAGTGTACTTGGCGTTGACCCATCCGGAGAAGTTGCTGCTGCCCAACGATCCAATGAATCACTTCCGTTGCCTGGAGTGGCTCAACTGGCTGACGAGCACCGTCCATTCGGTCGGCTATGGGCAATACTGGCGTCCACAGAGGTTCATTGGCAATCAAGCGCAGTATGCTGCTGTCTCGGCGAAGGGCAAAGAGAACATCCTCGACTCCTATCGTTACATCGAGCAGCAGGTCAAGGGACGCACGTGGAGTGTTGGCGAAAGCTACTCGTGCGTCGATCCGTTCCTGCTGGTGTTCTACATATGGGGAAATCTTATCGGTGTGAGGATGAGGACAGAATTTCCTGCCTGGTCTTTGCTCACAGACAGGGTAGTCGAAAGAAGACCAGTTCAGCGGGCTCTAGATCAAGAGGGACTTCCCCGGTGGATTTGCGTTGACCCAGTATCTTCAACCCTAGCGTCCATCGCGGGCAAGTTCTCCGTCTGAGGCGGCCGGGGACCATCGGGGCGTGTGGGAGTGAGTCGCTACCCATCGTGGCCGTTTTTGGCCGGAGTTTTCGCCGCCATGCCGAGCTGGGTGGGGCTATCCGAAATTGGCTGCTGTCACCTTGACGTGAAACCGCCGCTTACTGGCGAACACGCCCGCGTGAAGAATGTCCCCACCCGCCGAAGGCTCGCGATCGAGCCCTTCACGCAAGGCGCGCTCACTCGTAGAAACAACATCGCCCTTGCCGTCAGCTCGTCTCCCGTGCCTGACAACTCCGCAAGCGGCGAGAGAAATGCGGTGCGAATCTATCCAAAAGCGAAATCATCTTAGGCCCGCCGCGCGTCGGGCGTTCGCTTCGATCGCCCTCCAGTCGCGCGCCTTGATCAGCTCGATGGACGCAATCCAAGAGCCGCCGACGCACAACACGTTGGATAGGGCGAGATAAGCGGGCGCCTTCTCTTCCGTGATCGAACCGGTGGGGCAGAAGCGCGCCGCCGCCAACGGAGCGCCGATCCCCTTAAGCGCCGCCACGCCGCCAAGCTGTTCAGCCGGGAAAAACTTGAAATAGGTGTAGCCGAGATCGAGCCCTTGCATCGCTTCGCCTGCGGTGGCGACGCCGGGAATGAAGGGGATCGCGGCGTTCTTCGCCGCCAGCAACAGATTTGCCGAGGCGCCGGGCGAGAGAGCGTAGCGCGCGCCAGCGGCGATGGCGGCATCCAAATCGCTGACGTTGAGCACCGTTCCCGCGCCGACGATCATCTCGGGCGCATCCTTGGCGACGGCTCGTATGGCGGCCAGCGCCGCCGGTGAACGCAGCGTGATTTCAATGGTCCGCAAACCGCCTGCGAGCAGCGCTTGGGCCAACGGCACAGCGTCACTTGCATCGTCCAGCGTCACGACAGGAATGACAGGCGAAAGCGTGAGTGCGTCGCGGGCCTGAAGATTGCCGTTCACGGGCCGTCCTTATCGAGAATACACGTTGGAGAAAACCAAACGGGTTAGCCTATCTGAGGACCGCAACGCTGTTTCACCTCGTGTATGCGTCAAGCTGGCGGTGGATCGCAATCGGGAAAGGCTGAGCCGCCCTGCTCGGCGGAGCAAGCGTTGGCGCGGAACAAGGCGAACAACTCACGCCCGACGCCGCGGGCGTGCGCACTGAGATTGACCGGCGTCGAAGCGCGGGCTTGCCAATCGCCCGGCGCGACAACATTGAGCGTCCCCTGCGCGCCGTCGACACGCACAACATCACCGTCGCGCAGCTTCGCAATTGCGCCGCCTTCAGCCGCCTCCGGCGTCACGTGAATCGCCGAGAGCACCTTGCCGCTGGCGCCGGAGAGCCGCCCATCCGTCACCAGCGCCACCTTGAAGCCGCGATCCTGCAGCGCGCCCATGAGCGGCATCAGCTTGTGCAGTTCCGGCATGCCATTGGCGCGCGGACCTTGGCCGCGCACGACCACCACGCAGGCGCGATCGAGATCGCCGCGCTTGAACGCCGCCTGCACGTCCGCTTGATCCTCGAATACGAGCGCGGGCGCCTCGACCACACGCTTATCATCCGCAACCGCCGACACTTTCACGCAGGCACGGCCGATGTTGCCGCTCAGGAGCTGCAGGCCGCCTTCCGCGGCAAATGGCGCCGCCGCGCCGCGCAGAACGCTCGCATCGGCACTCGCCACCGGCGCCGCGCGCCACGCGAGCGCGCCATCGGCCAACACCGGCTCTTGCGCATAGGCGCTCAAGCCCTCGCCGCTCACTGTCATTACATCGGCGTGCGCGAGGCCCGCATCCAAAAGTTCGCGCACGAGAAAGCCGACGCCGCCCGCTGCGTGAAAGTGATTCACATCCGCCGAGCCATTGGGGTAGATGCGCGCCAGCAGCGGCGTGACCCGCGAGACGTCGGCGAAATCGTCCCAGGTGATTTCGACGCCGGCGGCGAGCGCGATGGCGGGCAGATGTATGAAGTGGTTGGTCGAGCCGCCCGTCGCCATCAAGCCAACCATGGCGTTGACGATCGAGCGCTCATCGACGACACGGCCAATCGGGCGATACTCATTGCCGAGGCCGCTGATCGCGGCGGCGCGCTTAACGGCCGCAGCCGTAAGCGCATCGCGCAAAGGCGTGTCTGGCGGGACAAACGCCGCGCCCGGCAGGTGCAACCCCATCAACTCCATCATGATCTGATTGGAGTTGGCGGTGCCGTAGAACGTGCATGTCCCCGGCGCGTGATAGGAGTCCGCCTCCGCCTGCAGCAATTCCTCGCGCCCGATCTTGCCTTCGGCGAACGCTTGACGGCGCGCGGCTTTTTCCTTGTTCGGCAAACCCGAAGGCATCGGCCCGCTCGGCACCATAATCGCCGGCAGCCAGGGGAACCTGAGTGCGCCAATCAACAAGCCCGGCACGATCTTGTCGCAAATGCCCAGTAACAGCGCCGCATCGAACGTCGCATGCGAAAGGGGCACAGCTGTTGAAAGCGCGATCACATCGCGCGAGAACAGCGACAGCTCCATGCCCTCAAAGCCCTGGGTGACGCCATCGCACATCGCCGGTACGCCGCCCGCGACTTGCGCGATGGCGCCTGCCTCGCGCGCGGCCGCGCGAATGAGATCGGGATAGCGCGCATAGGGCGCATGCGCCGAGAGCATGTCGTTGTAGGATGTCACAATGCCGATTGACGGCCACTTGCCGCCAAGCAAGGCGATCTTATCCTGCACGACGCAGCCTGCGGATGTATGCGCTTGGTTGGCTTCCGCGAGCCGCACCCGCGCCGGTTTGCTGGCGTCACGCGCCTCAATCAGATCGAGGTAACGCCGCCGCCGCGCAGCGCTGCGCGTACGGATACGCTCGGTGACATCGGCGATCGACGGATTGAGCAGCGCGCTCATTCCGGGTCCCACCAGGCGCGGCCCTCGTTGGCGAGCAACAGCGTCGATTGATCCGGACCGTTTTCGCCCGCCGCATAAAGCTTGGGCGCAGCACCCGTCTCCGCCCATGCCGCAAGCAGCGTGTCAGCCCACGTCCAGGCGGCGGCGACTTCGTCGCGGCGCATGAACAGCGAGAGATTGCCGCGCACCACGTCCATCAACAAACGCTCGTAAGCGTCTGGGTAGCGAACGCCGCCAAATTCTTCGGCGAATGAGAGATCGAGCGGCGCCGTCTTCACACGCAAACCGCCAGGCCCCGGCTCCTTCATGTTGAGCCACAGCCGCACGCCTTCGTCAGGCTGCAAACGCAGCACCAGCTTGTTCGGCGCGCCGCCAACGCCAAACATCGACACAGGCGTATCCTTGAACTGGATCACGATCTCCGAGCGGCGCGCGCCCATGCGCTTGCCGGTGCGCAGATAGAACGGCACGCCGGCCCAGCGCCAATTATCGACCTCGGCCTTGATCGCGACGAAAGTTTCCGTCTTCGATTGTTTGCCCAACTCCTCGATATAGGACGGCGCCGGCTTGCCATCGACGAGACCTGCCTTGTACTGTCCGCGCACGGTTTTGATCGCGGCGTCTTTCGCTTCGATCCGGCGCAACGCCGAAAGCACTTTCAGCTTCTCGGTTCGGATTGCGTCGGCATCCATCGAGTTCGGCGATTCAAGCGCCACCAGGCAGAGCAGTTGCAGGATGTGGTTCTGCACCATGTCCCGCAGCGCGCCGGATTTGTCATAATAGTCGCCGCGGCCCTCCACGCCGATCTGCTCGGCGACGGTGATCTGCACATGATCGATGGTGGCGCGCGACCAGATCGGCTCCACCAGCATGTTGGCGAAGCGCAGCACCAGCAGGTTCTGCACGGTCTCCTTGCCGAGATAGTGATCGATCCGGAACGTGCGGTGCTCATCGAAGACCGCGCCGACGCCATCATTGATCTCGCGCGAGCTGGCGAGGTCCCGGCCGATCGGCTTCTCCAGCACGATCCGCGAGCCAGGCGTGGCGAGCCCAGCTTCCGACAGGCGCCGGGCGATCGTTACAAAGAGGCTCGGCGCGGTGGAGAGATAGAAGACGCGCACCTTCCCTGCACTATCGCCCAAAGCTTCGCCAAGCCCCTTCCATTCTCTGGCTGGCGCGCTCGCATCGATGCGCACGTACTCGATGTGGCGCAGGAATTCATCGCGTTTGGCCTTGTCGACTCGAGCATCGGCGGCGAACTTCGCCTGGCTTTCTTGCAACATTCTGCGAAAGCCCTCGGCGCCCATCTCCGTTCGCGCCACCCCGATAATACGCGACTGAGCCGGGATCTGTCCGTCGATAAAACGGTGCAGCAACGCCGGAAACAGCTTGCGCAACGAGAGATCGCCGGTCGCTCCGAACACCACCAAATCAAATGGAGGGGCCGGAATAAATTCAGCCATGGCTGTCGCTCAAGCTGCGCTCCAGAACGAAGTAGGCGCCAGTCAGGCCCAAATCCTTGGCGCGAGCTACGCCGATGGGCGTCTCCGCTAAGAAGCCCCGCTTTGGCCCATGTTGCTCAAAGCGCGCGCGAAACGGCGCGGCCTGCAATTCCGGCAGCAAGCTGTTGACGACATCCCCCACCAGCAACACGCCTTCCGCGCCTTGCACAAGCGCTACATCCGCGCACACGCTGGCGAGAGCCAAGACGAAGCGATGCACGGTTTCGACACACGGGGCGTCTTCCAACTCAAAAGCGCGGCGGACAATCTCGCGGCCGTCCAAGCCCGGTTCGGGCTTGAGGTTACGCAAGGCCCGCAATGTATTATGCAAGCGCACCAGGCCTGGTCCGGACACTACATGCTCGTCCACCACACGGCCGGTCTCGCCAAGCCATTGTTCGACGATCCTGAGATCAAGCTCGTCGAAAGGCGCGAAACCCGCATGGCCCGCTTCGGTGGGCGCGATATGCGCCGCATCATGTTCGCCGCGCGTCACGCTCGCCACGCCGAGCCCTGTTCCCACCCCGACTACGGCAATGCGTTTGGCCGCCGTCACGTCGCCGCCGATGCCGGCGATATCTTCGGGGCTCAGGCGGATTGCTGCTTCCGCCTGTGCGACGAGATCGTTGACTGCCAGGAGTCGCTTGAAGCCGAACGCATGCTCAAGCGCCGAAATGCTGAACCCCCAATGAGAATTGGTCAGCGCGATAGTGTCGCCCTCCACGGGCGCCGCCACGGCGAAGGCTGCGTATTCGGGGCTCAAATCCGAACCAAGGAAATCGCGCACGGCGTCGGCGACGCTCGCCAGTTCGCCCGTCAGATAGGCGCCACTCTTGAGGGCGGCCACGCCCCCGCCGCGCCGCTGGTAAAGGGCGAGGCGACAATTTGTGCCCCCGATATCAGCGACCAGCACTTCACTCGAATCGGCGGGCGCTTGGTTCAAGGCAAATCTCCCCAGAAGGGCCTCTAAAGGCCGAGAACCCGAGCGCGCCCTTTCCCATCAGAGGACTCTGACGCCCAGGCCATGTTTGAGGGCACAAATCTGATTGCCTACCCGCTTATTCGTGGTGTAGGCCGTTGTCACGAGAAAAATGACAGCGCTGCCAATGACGGCGCGGACGCTTTAGGGAGAACGACATGGCGCAGACCCCGCAGGCCGCCAGCGCGCAATCGATCGCACCGAAAGCGGACACCGTCCTGTTCGTGCTCTCCTTAGGACTATTTTTTATTTGGGGCTTCGCCACCGTCCTTATCGACATCCTCGTGCCCAAGCTGAAGGCGCTGTTCACCCTCAATTACGCCGAAGCGATGCTGACGCAGTTTGCGTTCTTCATCGGCTATTTCGTGTTTTCGCTTCCCGCCGGCGCGATCGTCGGACGCCTCGGCTACATGCGCGGCATCGTCGTTGGCCTGCTCGTGATGACGGCGGGGTGCCTCATGTTCGCGCCGGCGGCGCGGCTGGGCGTGTATGAGGGCTTTCTGCTTGCGCTCTTCATTATGTCCGGCGGGATCACGATCCTGCAAGTCGCCGCCAATGCGGTCATCTCAATCGTCGGACCGCAAGCGACGAGTTCTTCGCGCCTCACTCTGGCCCAGGCGTTCAATTCCCTCGGCACCTTCATTGGACCATTTGTCGGCGCCCGTCTCATTCTGAGCGACAGCGCAGCGCCCGATATCTCCTCGCTCACGACCGCCGAACTCGCCGCTATGCGCGCGGCGGAAGCCGCGCAGGTGCAGGCGCCTTATCTTGGCATCGCCGCGCTCCTCGTCGTGCTGGTTCTCGTGTTCTGGTTCAAGCGCGACTTACTCCCCCGTCACGACGCCAAGCCGGCACAAGGGTTGGGGCTCAATCTGCTCGCGAAACCGCGGCTCCTATTCGGCGTGATCGCCATATTCGCGTATGTCGGCGCGGAGGTCTCCATCGGCTCCATTCTCGTCAACTACCTCTCGGCGAGCGAGCGGCTGGGCGTCACCGAACAGGACGCAGGCCAGCTTGTAAGCCTCTACTGGGGCGGGGCGATGGTAGGCCGGTTTATCGGCGCGTTCGTGATGCGTAAGGTCAGTCCTGGCCATGTATTGAGCTTCTGCGCGCTGGGCGCCATCACGCTAGCCGCGGTCAGCGGACTAACCACCGGACTTTTGTCCGCAGCCGCCATTCTGTCCGTCGGGCTGATGAACTCCATCATGTTCCCAACGATATTCTCGCAGTCGCTACGCGGCATCAACCAAGACGCGCCGCAAGCGGCGGGACTGCTCTGCATGGCGATCGTGGGGGGCGCGCTCCTGCCTGTGGCGACCGGCGCCGTCGCGGATCGCGCAAGCCTCGTGGTCGCCCTCATCGTGCCCATCTTGGGCTACTTCTGGATCGTGTTCTTCGGACGCTACGCGGCCAAGACTTAGTCGCGACTGTCCTGGCGAGCTCTCTCACTCTAACGGCGACGCTTGCGCAAGTCGGCCACGGAAGCACGCTCGATCAAGCTGAAGCGGCATTCCAAACCATCCACACCGTCGCCGGACACAATCAAGTCCACCGCGGTCGCGCCCAGCTCAGACAACGGCTGGCGAACGGTCGTCAACGGCGGCCAGGCGCTGCGGCTCGACGGCGTGTCATCGAAGCCGATGACCGAAACATCCTCCGGCACCCGTAGCCCGCGTTTGCGCGCCGCCTGCATGACGCCAAGCGCCATTTCGTCATTGGCAGCAAAAATGGCCGTCGGCGGCGCATCCAAGCCAAGCAGTCGAGCCGCCGCTTCCTGGCCGGATTCGACATCGAAGCGGCCGCGCACGATCAAGTCAGGCTCAACCGGCAAACGCGCATCGGCCATTGCGTCCTGATATCCGAGCAGGCGCTCCGCCGCCGCGCGGTGCGAAGCCGGCGGCGCCACCATGGCGATGCGCCTATGGCCACGGGCGACGAAGTGAGCCACCGCCATGCGTCCGGCTTCGCGCTCGGGCGTCGCCAAGATCGCTCCGGGCCCGTCCTTGTAGCCAGCGATGCGAACCACGGGCGTTTGGAAACGCGCCAATTGCTCCAACAGCGAGAGGTCGTCGGAAAGCGGCGGAATGAGGACTACGCCGTCGGGCGCGAGCGTCCGGAGCATGACGTTGACCGGCAATGGATCGTTGTCTTGTTCCCGCTCCAACGGCTCGACGATCAGATGATAGCCCAAGGCGCGGCAACGCCGCGCGGCGCCCTCCTGTATGCCCGCGACATAACTCGGCGAGGGATTGTTATACATGAGCGCGATCAGGAACGACTTGTTGCCGGCCAGCCGGCGGGCGGCTTGATTGGGCGTGTAGGCCAGCTGCTCAGCGGCCTGCATCACGCGCTGCTGCAGCGCCGGACGCACATGCGGCTCCCCATTGAGCACGCGAGACACGGTCTTTATCGAGACGCCCGCCAATTCCGCGACATCGTTAATCGTAACAGACATCTTTCGCCCGCTCGCTGGCCCCGCCCAGATCGAACCCGACTGACATAGGCAGGGTCCAACAGACTCTGTATATATGACAGCCCTGTCAATTGGGTTGCCTTTCGGGCGCCCCTTGGGGTCGGACGGGGGCGATGCGACGAGGCTGAAAGAGGAGGAAGGTCAAATCATGCACGTCAGCACCACCGAACTGTTCCTCCTGGCGATGGTGATCATTTTCGCCATTCCGTACCTCTTCTGGCGGGTAGTTCGCACGGATTACTACGCCCCCTTGGTGGTGGTGCAGATATTTGGCGGCATTCTTCTGGGGCCCGGCGTCCTTGGCGCGGCGCTCCCGCAATATTACGACTTCGTCTTCACCCCCCAAGTCATCGCCGCGCTGAATGGCATCGCCTGGTGGGCGGTGATGCTCTTCGTCTGGGTTGCCGGCATCGAGCTCGACATAAAGAAGGCGTGGGCTTACCGCGCCGAAACTGGCGTCACCGCCAGCCTTGCACTGGCCGTCCCCCTCGCCTTCGGATGCGTCGCGGCGATGATCATGCTCGCTACAGGCGGCGGATGGATCGGCGGAGGCGGGCGGACATGGCAGTTCGTGCTAGGCATCGGCATGGCCTGCGCGGTCACGGCGTTGCCGATTCTTGTCCTCCTTCTGGAGAAACTCGACATCCTAAGGACGCCGCTGGGCCAACGGGTTCTGCGTTACGCAAGCCTCGACGACGTGGCGATCTGGGGGGTGCTCGCCCTCATCCTGCTCGACTGGGAGCGCGTCGGGCGACAAGTCAGCTTCCTTGTCGCGTTTGCGCTGGCAGCGATCGCCGTGCGCTGGGTCATGCGCAAAATACCTGAGAACGACCGCTGGTATGCGGGGCTCATCTGGTTGGCGCTTGCCGGCTTTGCCGCCGACTGGGCCGGTCTTCATTATATGGTTGGCGCGTTTCTCTCTGGCGCTGTCCTGGATGCCGATCTGTTCGACCAGAGGCAGATGGATCAATTCCGGCACAATCTGCTGCTCGCGTTGATGCCAGTGTTCTTCTTGAGCACGGGACTGCGCACAAATTGGGAAGTCGGCGGCGCAATGGTCTTCGCCGCCGCCGCCATGCTGCTCATTGCATCAGTATCGGGGAAGTTGATCGGCTTGCAGCTGGCCGGAAAAATATTGCGTTGGGGCAAAGGCGAGGCTGGCGTCATTGGCTGGCTCCTTCAAACCAAGGCGCTGATCATGATCATCTTCGTCAATATCTTGCTCGATAAGGAGATCATCACCAGCGAAACCTTTACAGCCACCCTGCTCATGGCTCTTGGAAGCACGATGTTGACGGTACCGGTCGTCGCCCCACGGCTCGCCAACGAGCAGGCGTTGATTCATCGCGCTCCCGTTACCGCGAACACCGCGCGAACGCACGAGGACGACCGTGTGTGAACGACAACATGATCGCCCGTTCAAGCACCCGCGTCTGCCTCCGATCGTTTGGACGCCTGCGAGAGCACAATTCCGACTCTGCCCCAGAGTCGCCTCGCTGAACGGTTCCGGCCGCAACGCATGCCGTGAGCGCGCCACCTAACGCCCGGGGTTTCGATTGTCTTCTGCGCATCGGAAAAGACTCGATAATCCACTGGAGCGCGCGTCTCTGCGCGCGCTGCGCGCGTTCGATGTTCTGGCGCGCGAGAAGAACTATCGTGCGGCAGCCGCGGAACTTGGCGTCAGCGTCTCCGCCTTGAGTCATCAGATCCGCAAATTGGAGGCGTCTCTCGGCGCCACGCTCGTGGTCTCGCAAGGCCGCCGCGTCGAACTTACAGCATCCGGCGCGGCGCTGGCCGCGTCACTTTCTCCCGCTTTTGAAACCATAAGAAACGGTCTCGCGGGGCTTGGCCGCTTTGGCGCATTTCGCCTCAGGATATGTCCGCTCCTTGCGTCGGCGCTTATCGCCGAGCGGTGGGAAACCATCGAGAATTCGTTCGGCGAAGCGATCGACTTCCAGCTTACGCCCAGCCCCACCTTGTCGTCGTGCCATGATGCTGACGCCACGCTCAGTTTAATCACAGAACCCACCAATCACCACGCCATGGAGATCATTCACGCCGCCTCGCTCCAGCCGTTCGCCACGCACAAAGTTCGAGACGTGCTGCATCGCGGCGGCGCGGTCCACTGGATCGTCTGCGAGCAATGGCGCGACGGGCTTTCTCTTTGGGGCGCTTGCGCCAACGTCGAAATCGCGCCGTCGAAACTGCTTTTGGCCGATGGCCTGAGTTCTGCCCACACTGCGTGCACAATGGGCGCCGGAATTGCCCTTTTACCGGAGGAACTGACCCGCGCGGAGCAACGCGCCAACCGCCTGGCACCAGTGTTCCCCGGCAAACCGCATCTTGCCGCCTCGTTTGCGCTGCTTCATCCGGCAGAGTCCGTTGGCGTCGACCGCGCCAAGCGATTGGCGCGCGTGCTGAGGCAGAACACCAAAATCTGCTTTGGCCAGCCGTAGCGCGCGTTCGCCGCGCCAGAGTGAGAGAAAAGATCGGTCATCCGCGACGGTTGGGGATCGAGAGAGAGGTCTCGATCGGCCGTCGCGGAGACTGAAACTATGGCAAACGCTACATCGAAAGTGTCGCTCAATTCCGCGCGCGACATCCCCTTCAACAAACTCATCCTGTCGCAATCCAACATCCGCCGCACCAAAGCGGGCGTTTCCATCGAGGACCTCGCCGAGGACATCGCCCGCCGCGGCCTGCTGCAGAGCCTGCACGTTCGCCCAGTGCTCAACGCGGAAGGCGCCGAGACCGGCATGTTCGAGATCCCAGCCGGCGGACGCCGTTATCGCGCACTGCAAATGCTGGTGAAGCAAAAGCGGATGTCGAAGACCCAAGCCGTCCCGTGCGTCGTGAAGAGCGATGGACTGGCGGAGGAGGATTCACTTGCCGAAAACCTCTGCCGTGAAGCGCTGCATCCGCTCGACCAGTTTCGCGCCTTCCAGGAACTACGCGAGAAGGGTTTGAGCGAAGAAGACATCGCCGCCCGCTTCTTCGTCCCGCCAACAATCGTCAAGCAGCGGCTTCGTCTCGCCGCGGTGTCGCCGAAACTACTCCAGCTCTATGGCGAGGACGCCATGACCCTGGAGCAGCTCACGGCCTTCAGCGTCACCACCGATCAAGCGCGTCAGGAGCAGGTCTGGGACACTGTCAGCCGGTCTTACAATAACGATCCCTGGAGCATCCGCCGGCAATTGACGCAAGACACTGTGCCCAGCAGCGACCGGCGCGCCCTTTTTGTTGGGCTTGAGGCCTATGAGGCCGCCTCTGGTTATGTGCTGCGTGACCTTTTCAGCGAAAATGGCGAGGGTTGGCTCCAGGACGTCGTGCTGCTGGAGCGCCTGGTCACGGAAAAGCTCAAGACCGAAGCCAGCAGGATCGCGGCCGAAGGCTGGAAATGGGTCGAAGCCGCTGCCAGCTTTCCCTATAGCCATACTGACGGCATGCGTCAGATCGATGGCGTGCAACCGGCATTGACGTCAGAGGAAGAGCAATCGCTCGATGCGCTCCAAGCAGAGTACGAAAGGCTTGAGCGCGAGTACGAAGACGCCGACGAGCTTCCCGCCGCCGTCGATCAGCGCCTTGGCGAAATCGAGACAGCACTTGAGGCGTTCGAGGCGCGGCCAAGGATCTACGATCGCGCCGAAATGGCGCGCGCGGGCGTATTTATCAGCATTCGCGCTGACGGCGGCCTCCATGTCGAGCGCGGCTATATCCGCGCCGAAGACGACGCCTTTGACGACAGCGCCGATGAACACGCCGACGGCGCCGTCGCGGACGAAGACGGCGCCGCCAATAGCGAGCGGCGCGCCGTCATCACTATCGCGGGCGAAGAAGACAGCGAAGATGCTGACGAAGACGGCCTCAAGCCATTGCCGGATCGCTTGCTCAGCGAACTGACCGCTTATCGGACGCTGGCGTTGCGCGACGCGCTCGCGGGCAATCCTCATGTGGCGCTCACCGCACTGTTGCATCGCTTTTGCACCGACGCGTTCCTGTCCTCGTTTGGCGGCAAATGCCTTGAACTCTCGATTTCGCGCGTCGCCCTCCCCGCACAGACCCAGGACCTGAAACATTGCGCCCCCGCGCAATCGATCGGCGCGCGTCACGAAGCATGGCGCGCCGACATGCCCAAGGACGAGGACACGCTCTGGGATTGGCTCGCCGCCCTCGACGAGCCCGGCCGCGCGTCGCTTCTCGCCCATTGCGTGTCGTTCGGGGTCAACGCGCTCTACGAACGTGGCGACCGCTATGGCGCGGGACCCTCGCAGAGCGCGGTGTCACGACGGCTGGCGCAGGCCGACCGGCTCGCTGCTTCGGTTGGGCTCGACATGGCCGAAGCAGGCTGGCGCCCTACGGTCGACAATTATCTAGGCCGCGTGCCGAAGGCGCGCATCCTGGAGGCGGTGCGCGAAGGCAAGGATGAGCACGCTGCGCAGCTCATCGATCATTTGAAGAAAACCGACATGGCCAAGGAGGCCGAGCGCTTGCTCGCCGATAGCGGCTGGCTGCCTGAACCTTTGCGGCCGAGCGGCGCGGGCGCAGCAGACGCCGCCCTGCCCGCGTTTTTGAGCGATGAAGCGCCGCCACCGCCCGCGTCACACGCGCCCTGATCCAGCGCTTCCAGAGGAAGAGATGGGCAGCGATCTCCGCGACGGAAATGGACCCGAGAGAAGTCTCGCGGGCGTCCGTCGCGGAGGTTCTCTTCATGTCCACGTCTCGACGTGCCGACGTCTATGCGCGCATCACCGCTGAAATCGCCGCCGCGATTGAAGCGGGCGCCGGCGATTGGCGCATGCCCTGGCATCATGACGGCGCAACCGCCGCGCGTCCGATCAATGTCGCCAGCGCCAAGCCCTATCGCGGCATCAACATTCTCGCTCTTTGGACCGCCGCGCTCGCCAGGGGTTTCGACGTTGGTCTTTGGGGCACCTACCGGCAATGGTGCGCGCTGGGCGCTCAGGTGCGCAAAGGCGAGCGCGCTGCGACTGTGGTCTTTTGGAAGCCCATCAACTCCAATGACGACGACACGGGCGAACGAACCACGGCGGAAGACGCCACACGCGGACAGCGTATGTTCGCGCGCGCCTTTTCGGTTTTCAATGTCGCCCAAGTCGACGACTATGCGCTCGCCGCGGTCAACGTGCTGCCAGAAACCGAGCGCTTGGCGCACGCCGAGGCCTTCATCGCCAATCTCAATGTCGAAACCGCATTTGGCGGCGCGCGCGCTTTCTATAGCCCGGCCGACGATACCATCCGCATGCCCGCCTTCGGCGCGTTCGCCGACGCGACAGCATTTTATGGGACCTGGCTTCATGAACATGGTCACGCCAGCGGCGCAAAGCATCGCCTCGATCGCGATCTGACCGCCGCTTATGGCGCGCCCGCCTATGCGCAGGAAGAAATCATCGTCGAGATCCTGAGCGGCATGATCCTGGCCGATCTTGGCCTTGCCCATCATCCGCGCACAGATCACGCCGCTTACATCGCCTCGTGGCTGGCCGCCCTTCAAAGCGATTCCAAAGCCATCTTCCGCGCGGCCTCCAAGGCCCAGCAAGCGGCTGATTGGATGCACGCCCAACAGCCTGGCGCCACCGCCGCCTGAGCCACGCGCTCTTTTCCTTCACCCCTTTCGCTTCGAGGCATTCCATGAACACGGCATCAGCCGCGGCCGCGGCCGCACTTGACACTTCACCCACAAAAGCAGCGCGCATCGTCCACGCCGCGCGTCTTATCCTTGCTTACCTCGAACGCGGATCGCGCATCGACGCAACCCAGCTGCGCACGGCGATGGAACAGGCGTTCGCCGGCGCCGATGCGGAAGGCGTTTGGGACTGGAAGACCGCCTACGAGGCCTGCGAGGCCGCGACGTTGCTCTTCTTGCGCAAGTTTGGCCCCTCCATGCGCGGCCGCGCGGCTTCACCCGCCGCCCTTGCGGGCATGCTGGAGAAGATCGCTGCGCTCTTGCCTACGCATACGCGCCGCTCCGCGGAGAGCGCAGCGTTGCAGCAATTCTCGACACCCGTCGCGCTTGGCCTTGCCGCCGCGACCGCCGCGGCGCTTACCCCTGGCGATCTGGTGTTGGAGCCCTCGGCTGGCACGGGGCTTCTGGCCATCTTCGCTGAACTTGCCGGCGCCCGGCTTGCGCTCAACGAAATGTCTGACACGCGCGCCGATCTGTTGTCCTTGCTCTTTCCAGGGATCGCCGTCACGCGCTTCGACGCCGCTCAGATCGACGATCATCTAGCCGCCGGCCTCGCGCCCAGCGTCATTCTCACGAACCCGCCCTTCTCAGCGCTCGCGCACGTTGACGGGCGCATGCGCGATGCGGCGCTGCGCCACCTATCCTCGGCATTGGCGCGGCTTGCGCCCGGGGGACGTCTGGTCGCCATCACCGGCGCGAATTTCTCGCCCGACAATCCAAATTGGACTAGCGCTTTCGTGCGCCTACAGCACCGCGGCCGGCTCGTTCTCAGCGCCGCCATGGACGGCGCCCTCTACGCCAAGCATGGAACCACGACCGAAACGCGCCTTATCGTCATCGACAAGGTTGCAGCCGATGATCCCACGCAATTTCCGCCCTCGCTCGGACGCGCGCGCACCATCGCGCAATTGCTCGGCTGGATCGAGGCAAACATGCCGCCGCGGCAGCCAGTTGCGCCACAGCCGGCGCCGGCCACGCCCCGAGCGGCGCCGGCTCGGTTGGCTCCGGCGTCCCGACCGCGACCGACCTCTGCGTCCACGGCGCCTGACGGCATCGAACTCGAGTACGACATTCTGCCGCCGGAAGCGCATGAGAGCGGCGCGCGCACAACCGATGCGCTCTACGAGCCTTATCGGCTGCAGACGATCCGCATTGCCGGCGCGCACTCCCATCCCACGCAATTGGTGCAATCGGCGGCCATGGCCTCGGTGGCGCCGCCTTCGCCTCGCTACCGCCCGCACCTGCCGGCGTGCGTCGTCACGGAGGGCCTGCTCTCCGACGCGCAACTCGAAAGCGTCGTCTATGCTGGCGAGGCGCATGGGGACCTGCTCGCGGGCGCCTGGCGTGTCGATGAGACCTTCGATCTGGTCACCGCCGCACCCGACAACGCAGATGATGCCGTCCGCTTTCGGCGCGGTTGGTTTCTGGGCGACGGAACCGGCGCGGGCAAAGGCCGTCAGGTCGCCGGCATTCTCCTTGACAATTGGCTCAAGGGCCGGCGGCGCGCCGTCTGGGTGTCGAAGTCCGACAAATTGATCGAGGACGCGCAGCGCGATTGGGCGGCCCTTGGCATGGAGCGGCTCTTGGTGACGCCGCTCTCGCGCTTTCGACAAGGCGCGCCAATCCGTTTGGCCGAGGGGATATTGTTCGCGACCTACGCCACCTTGCGTTCCGAAGAACGCGGCGACAAAGCCTCGCGCGTGCGCCAGATCGTCGAATGGCTGGGGCGCGATTTCGACGGCGTCATCGTGTTCGATGAATCGCACGCGCTCGCTAATGCGGCGGGCGCCAAGAGCGAGCGCGGCGACCAGGCCGCTTCCCAGCAAGGCCGTGCGGGCTTGAGGCTCCAGCACGCATTGCCCAATGCCAGGGTCGTCTACGTGTCCGCCACCGGCGCCACCAGCGTCCACAATCTCGCTTACGCGCAACGGCTTGGTCTTTGGGGCGGGGCTGATTTTCCCTTCGCTTCGCGCGCCGAATTCGTCGAAGCCGTTGAAGCCGGCGGGGTCGCGGCCATGGAGGTGCTGGCGCGCGACTTGAAAGCGCTCGGCCTCTATGCGTCGCGCTCGCTATCCTACGAGGGCGTGCGGTATGAATTGGTCGAGCACAAGCTGAGCGATGAACAGATCCGCATCTACGATTCCTATGCGCACGCGTTCTCGATCATCCACAACAATCTCGACGCCGCCTTAACTGCCGCCAACATCACCAGCGACACCGCCACATTGAACGGTCAAGCCAAAGCGGCGGCGCGTTCGGCGTTCGAGAGCGCCAAGCAGCGTTTCTTCAATCATCTGATCACGGGCATGAAAACGCCCACCCTATTGGCCTCGATCGAACGGGATTTGGCCGTGGGTCACGCCGCCGTGGTGCAAATCGTCTCCACGGGCGAAGCGCTCACCGCGCGCAGGCTGGCCGAAATCCCAACCGAGGACTGGGGCGACGTCCAGATCGACATCACCCCGCGCGAGGCCATTGGCGACTATCTTATCAATTCATTCCCGGTCCATTTGTATGAGCCCTATTCCGACGCCGAGGGCCATCTCCTGTCGCGCCCGGTCATGCGCGACGGCCAGCCCGTGCTCTGCCGCGACGCGGTCGCCCGGCGCGATCGCCTGGTTGCCGATCTCGGGGCGCTGGCGCCAGTGCACGGCGCGCTCGATCAGATCGTGCAGCATTTCGGCGCGCATCTGGTCGCCGAAGTCACCGGCCGCTCGCGGCGCATCGTGCGTAAGGGCGACCGGCTCATGGTCGAGACCCGCGCGGGTGCGGCCAATCTGGTCGAGGCCCAAGCCTTCATGGATGACGCCAAGCGCATCCTTGTGTTCTCCGACGCGGGCGGCACCGGGCGCTCCTATCACGCCGAACTCTCGGCCAAGAACCAGCGCCTGCGCGTGCATTATCTGCTCGAACCCGGCTGGAAAGCCGACGCCGCGATCCAGGGTTTGGGACGCACCAATCGCACCAACCAGGCGCAAGCCCCGCTGTTCCGGCCGATCTCGACCGATGTGCAAGGCGAAAAGCGCTTTCTCTCCACCATCGCGCGCCGTCTCGACACGCTGGGCGCGTTGACGCGCGGCCAGCGTCAGACCGGGGGCCAAAATCTCTTCCGGCCGGAAGACAATCTCGAAAGCCCCTACGCGCGCGATGCGCTGCGCCAACTCTATGCGCTGCTGGTCGCGGGCAAGGTTGAGGGCTGCACGCTGCTGGCCTTCGAAGCAGCGACGGGCCTCTCGCTGATGGATTCGAACGGCATGCGCGATGAGCTGCCGCCCATCACCACTTTTCTCAATCGCCTGCTGGCGTTGCCTATCGGCTTGCAGAACCTCATCTTCGCCGCATTCGAGCACTTGCTGGCCGCGCGCATCGAAGGGGCAATCGCCGCGGGCGTCTATGACGCGGGCCTCGAAACCCTGATCGCGGACTCCCTTGTCGTCACCGCCCGGCGCGCCATCCACACCCACGCCGCAAGCGGCGCCGAAACAGAGCTCCTCACCATTCTGCGCCGCGACCGCAACCAGCCGCTTTCGACCGAGGAAGCGCTCGCCCTGCAAGCCGCGCGCGGCGCCGCCTTCATGCTCAACGCCCAATCGGGCCGCGCCGCGGTGCTTCTGCCAGCGCCCAGCATCATGCGCGACGATGGCGGCGTTGAGCGGCGCATCCGCCTGGCGCGTCCGATGGAACGCACGCCGATGGCGCTCGATGCATTGACAGAGACGCAATGGCGCGCCTGCGACGAGGACGCGTTCGCGCGCGCCTGGGAGAGCGAACTCATCACCATCCCCAGCCATAGCGACAGCCAGCTGCACATTGTGGCGGGACTTCTGCTACCGGTGTGGAAACGCCTGCCCACGGACGGCGCGCGCGTCTATCGGCTCACCACCGATGCGGGCGAGCGCATAATCGGGCGCCGCGTGCCGGCGGCCTGGGCCGCCGCAGCCGGCGCGCCAGGCGCCCAATTGTCAGCTGCCGATGCGCACACATTGTTGGCGAACGGTCACGCGGTGATTAATCTTGCCGAAGGGCTGCATTTGCGCCGCGTGCGCGTCATGCACGCGCATCGCATCGAGCTGTTGAATTTCCCGGACGCCATGCGCGAGCGCCTCACCGCCTATGGTCTCTTCCACGAGATCATCTCATGGAAATTGCGGCTGTTCGTCCCCATCGACGCAAACGGCGCAGCGGTGCTTGAGCGCCTGCTGCTCCGCTTCCCGGTCGAACGCATCTCGGAGCGAGGAGATGGATGATGGACGCGTCTGATATAGCGCGCCGCTTGGCTGAGAGCGCCGAAGCGGTTTGCCGCCATTACCTCTCCAATGGCGTGCGCGAGGGGCGAGTCTGGCGTGTGGGCGATGCGCGCAACACGCCAGGGCGCTCAATGTATGTGCGCCTTGCCCCTGATGGCGCAGGCCGCCGCGCCGGCAAATGGAGCGACGCCGCCACCGGCGAGCACGGCGATCTCTTGGATGTCATTCGCGAGAGCCGCGGGCTAACCGATTTTCGCGACGTGCTCGCCGAGGCGGTCCGCTTCCTCGCCTTGCCGCGCCCAGATCCGTCCCCGCGCGCGCCACATCAGCCTGCGCCGCAAGGCTCGCCTGAAGCTGCGCGGCGCCTCTTCGCGGCGTCGCGACCCATTCGCGGCACTCTCGGCGACGCCTATCTACGCGCGCGCGGGATCGTGCTTTCGCGGGACGACCAGCGTCCGCTGCGCCTTCATCCGCGTTGCTTCTATCGGCTGGACGAGGCCGCGCCGAAACAGGCCTTCCCCGCCATGATTGCGCGCGTCACCGATGCCGCCGGCGCCGTCACCGGCGTTCATCGCACATGGCTTTCACCGCAGACGCCGCCCGCCGTGCTCGACCGCCGCGCCTTGGGGCGCCTGCTCGGCCATGGCGTATGCTTTGGGCCAGCCGGCGCGGTCGCAGCCGCCGGTGAAGGCATCGAAACGACGCTGTCGCTGCGCGGCGCGCTGCCCGCACTGCCGCTGATCGCGGCACTCTCGGCAGCCCATCTCGGCGCACTTCTATTCTGGCCCGGCTTGCGCCGCCTCTATGTTGCCCGCGACACCGACGCCGCGGGCGAGCACGCATTCGAACGCTTGAGCGCCCGCGGCGGCGAAGCCGGCGTCGAAATCATCGGGCTCCAACCTCTGCGTGACGACTTCAACTCCGATCTCTGTGCACGCGGACCCGATCATGTGCGCGACCTCGTGCGCGCGCAGCTCGCACGCGCCGATGCGCGGAACCTCGTGGCGGGCTGAGCAGATCGCGCGGCCCCGTCCCGGCCGGCGCGCCAAGGTCCGTGGTGTGCTCCCAGATCAAACCCNNACCCGCGCGCCGCTCAGAGCCTTCTCAAGCGGCGATTGAACGGCGCGCCGCCGGGCCGGCAACGGCGTCGGGGCGGCTATTTTCCGCCGCCGGGGCTCTCGCGCCCGGCTTTGCATCGCGAACCAAAATAGCCGCCCCGCCGCCGTCCTCCGCCTTCGCTCCGGCCGCGCGGGCGCCGCCCGCGCGGTTCTGGCCCGGCTCGATGCGCGCCGTTGAAGTGATCGCCGATGAAGGCCCCGATGGGCGCTGGGCCTTGCTTGGGAGACCGCCTCGCCATGGACCTCGATCGCGACGACCTTCACGAACCTGCGCATGCATTGTCTTCGACCGCCGAGGTCACCGACGCGCTTCAACTCTACGGCTATCGTCCCCGTCACGACGAACCAGACCCGCGTCCCGCACCCGACGCGGAGCGCGCCGCCGGCGCCATCGCCGATATCTTTGACGCCCACATCGCCACCTTGAGCGACACCTGCCTCGAACCCGATCTCGAAGGCCTGCTCTGGGGCCAAGTCGATCTTTTTCATCGCGCCATCGACCGGCTCGCCCGCCGCCTCGACGACAACGAACAGGCGCAACGGCGCAGTCAGGAAGCCCAGGACGGCTCGGAGATCCGCTCGGTCGAGCTTGAAGCGCTCATCGCCGATGGCGGCGTCTTGATCGAGCGGCGCAATGTCCTCGAAAGCCTGCGCGATATCGCCGCCGGCCTCTACGAGCGCCACACTGGCGCGCCGTGGCGGGCGCGCACGCGCTCCATGCTCAATCATCGAGCCATGACCGCGGCGACGATCGACAGCCGCGACTTTATTAACGCCAAACGCTGGGCCGACAAAGAGCTCCTCATGCCCCCCGGCGCGAAGATCCTGTTCAGCTGCGGCGATAAATTCAACGACGTCGACGCCATCTGGCGCCTGTTGGATCAGGTCCGCGCCAAATATCCCGACATGGTGCTCGTGCACACGGCCGGCAAAACCGGCGGCGACCACATCGCCGGCCTTTGGGCCGCCAATCGCAACATCACAGCCATGCCTCTCCACCCCGACTGGCGCAAATATTCACGCGCGCAGGCGCCGTTCAAACGCAATGACTTCGCGCTCGCGCTCATGCCGAAGGCCGTCATCACTTTCCCAGGCGGAGGCATTCAAGCCAACCTCTATGACAAAGCCCGCGCCATGGGGCTTCGCACCTGGGACTACGAGCGCGAAAAGGCGAAGGCTGACGCCCGAAGAGCGCCGATTCCGTGATCGCGGCGGCGCGCTCGGAGGCGCGTCCTCGTCCGCGCCTCCCATCGCGCAGTCTGAGCGTGATTTTCCGCACCTGCGGCATCACTCGTTGCGCAGTCGCTCCAGCATCGATTTGCCGGCAGCCCCACGCCGCCTCTTCGAGATGCAGCAAGCGGGGCCTCCTGCTGACGCGCTCGAACGCAGTGTCGAGCGCAGCACTCTCCATGCGCCGAACGCCGCCCGCACCGGCGAGCGCGCACGTATTTCACGCAACGTCCCACCATTGCCTCGGCTTCTCCCGCGCCCATGTCACGTCGCACCAACGCGGACCTCAAAGTCAATGGCGACTTTGGCCGAAGGACGGCTTCGCCTCGGCGGGCTGAAGGCGCAACGGCGGGCCAAGCGACTTTCTTCCCCTGCCGCGCGGGGCGCGCGCGGCATTCCTCGCGCAAGCCAACAAAGTCGCTGGCCCCGCCGTCCTCCGCTGACGCTGCGGCCCCTGTCGGGGTGCGCCGCCCGCACGCCTTCGGCCCTATCCGTCGCCATCGAGGCCGCGATGGCGCGGCGTTCGAGTACACGACAGGAGAAACACCAATGGCCAATATTGGCACCTTCAGGAAATCCGGCGCTGAGCTCGTCGGCGAGATCGTCACCCTCGGCGTCCAAGCAAAAGGCGTACGCATAGTCGCTGAAACCGAGCGCAACAACGATGCAGCCCCCAGCCATCGCATCTTCGTCGGCCGCGCCGAAATTGGCGCCGCCTGGGCCAAACGCTCCAGCGAGGGCCGCGACTATCTCTCGCTCAAGCTCGACGACCCGAGCTTCATGGCGCCGATCTACGCCAACCTGTTCGAGGAAGAAGACGGCGAGACCCACGCGCTCATCTGGTCGCGCAACCGCAAAACCAACGGCGATTGATCGCTCGCGCGGCGCCCGGCCCGCCGGGTGCCGCGCGTTCCTCGCAACCTGCGACCAGCGCTACCGGTCCAGGCGCTTATACGCTCTCTACTCTAACCAACGAACGGCCGGCGGTGTGCTCGGGAAAGCCATGGGCGTCATAAAGCCGATCCTTGGCCGCGAAGTAGGCGCGTGGAAAGCTCAGCAAAGGGTGATCCGAAGGAATGCCGGCGAGCTTGGCGATGCCGAGCAGGCTGGACGTGCGTCCACTGGTGGCGAGGAGCCCTTCCGGCCACTCGAAGATTTGTATCCAGACAGAGCGTGCAGCGCCCTCAACAGTCGTCGTCCCAGTCACTTTGAGGAACGCCGCTGTGATGGCTTTGTGCGCCTCGCTCTTACGCAGTTGATCCATTGATCCTTCTGGGACATTGAGTTCGACTAGGAATTTCCCTGCGGCCGACACATAGGCGCCGTCATTGGCGCCGCCCACATACCAGTCCTCCGGGTCAATTGCCTGAAAGCGCACCCAGGCATTTGACCGCGTCGCCGGCGTGTCCTGGCCGCCTTCAATGACGAGGAGGACATGCGTCATGTCCTCCGCTAAGCGCGCCTTCTGGTCGGGCGTCAGCGCGCCCTTCGGATATTGCACGGTCACCATCGGCATAGGCGTTTCTCCCTTAGGCTGGGTTGCCGGTGCGCACTACCGCCTTGATGTCGGCGTGCCGGAAGATGCGGCCTCCCGCACCCCATGAGCCGTCCTTGATCTCGCTCAGTAGAACCCAATGATTAAGCCCACTTCCGGCTGGTCCAATCACGGCCTCAACGATCCCAGATATGTCCTCGACCAGACCGGCGCGACGCTCGTCGTCAAGACCGCCCTCCGGCGTCGTCACTTGAATGCGAAAACGCGGTCGTTCCGGGTTCCGGCCGCCCACATAAAAAGTCCCTTCCTGCGCTTCATGTACATAGACCCACGCAATCTCCTGCGCGGCTTGGCTGCCCTCAGGCGCTCCCTCCCATTTTAGGAGGCAGTCCGTGAGTTGCTTGACCAGCTTGTCGCGAACTGGTGGAGACAACGCGCCCTTTGGGGCGGTGACGTCAATCATCGGCATGGCGAGTCTTCCGCTATTTGGGTACGTGAAGCTACTTGGTTCAATGAGTTGCGTTACGCTACTTTCTACCGACTAGAGCATTTAGTTGCTTTATGCAACTCCATTTATGGAATTCCGACTTATGGCTCGCACGCGCTTCACAGCAATGAACTGCCCGGCAGCGCGGGCGCTCGATGAAATCGGCGATTGGTGGACATTGCTGATCGTTCGCGAGGCCCTCTACGGCACGAGCTCGTTCTCAGGTTTTCAGGACAAGCTCGGCATCGCCCGCAACATCCTTACTGACCGCTTGAACGCGCTGGTCGAGAACGGCGTATTGGAGCGGCGCCAGACAAAACCCGAGACCGAGCGCTATGCTTATGTCCTGACTGACAAAGGGCGCGATCTCCTGCCCATTCTGGTCGCGCTCATGCAGTGGGCCGACCGCTGGGTCTTCGGGCGCGGCGCAGAGCCCCTAAGGGTCCTCGATGCACGAACGCGTTCGCCGATCGAACAGATCGTCGTCTCCTCAAGAGATGGTCGCAAGCTATCGATAAACGACCTTCGCTTCCGCCCAGGGCCAGGCGCCGATCAGACCACCCTTGCGCGTTTCGCCGCTGCGAGGGCGATGCGCAGCAAGCCCGATAAAAACTGAAAACTCGCGACACAAGGGGGCAAGCTTTGCGTGTCTTCGAGCGCTTGGCCCACGTTCTGGGCGATGGCCAAGCGCGGACGGTGCAGTCTCTTCTCATTCAAGACCGCCAGCCTATCGCTGAGAAGCGCTCGCCTCCAGGCCATGCAAGTCGCCTTCGGCGAGCCTGGACCCGAGCGCTTCTCAGCGATCCCGACCTCTCGTCTTCAATGAAGGAGAGTTCGATGCTTGCGATCTACGATCTTATTGACCAGCTGAGACGCGAGTTGCGCGACTGCGCTCTCAGCCACGCCGAGCGCGTCGCGGCGCACGTCACTCTGGCGCAACTCATTGCCGAACAAGGAAAGCTCAACGCCGCGTTCGAGGCTGATCTCGCCGCTTACACGCCGCCCGATTGACGGCGGAGCGGCGGCCGTGTGACTGTAATCGTGAGGCAGGCACGCGCCCTCCGAAGCGCGCGAGCATTACAGCACCCCCTGTCGCGCTGCCTCCCGCTCAACAATCGCGCGCGTATGGCAAATCGTTGGTTTGCCCGGTGCGGCAGAGCTGTTAGACCGCCGGCATGAGATTGATCCTTGTCGCCGCCTTGTTTGCGCTTATTGGCTGTGCGTCTGCCCCGCCGCCTTTGGCGAGCGACGCCGAAATTGAAGCCGCCGAGCGCGCGCCGCTGAATGGGTATGCGATTAACGGCCGCTGGAACGAGCCCTACGAGCCGTTCACGGTGATCGGCAATATCCACTATGTTGGGACAGCTGGTGTGAGTTCGTTCCTGATCACAACGCCTGAAGGGCATTTCTTGATCGATGGCATCTTGCCGCAAAGCGTGCCGCAGATTGCCGCCAATATCCGCGCGATCGGATATGATATCCGAGACGTGAAGTACCTGTTGAACTCCCACGCGCACTTCGATCATGCGGGCGGCCTCGCGGGGCTGCAGCATTTGAGCGATGCGACAATGGTGGCGAGCGCCGCAGACAGGCCGGTGCTGGAAGCGGGCGACATATCTTATGGGCCAAGCACAGGAATGCGGTTCCCACCCATACGTGTCGACCGCGTGATCGGCGACAATGAGAGCTTGAGCCTCGGCGGTGTGACGCTGACCGCGCATCTAACGCCTGGTCACACCGAGGGATGCACCTCATGGAGCATGGACGTCACCGGCGCAGACGGGGCACGTCATACGGCCTTCTTCCATTGCAGCGCGACGGTCGCAGGGCAATTGCTCGTGCCAGAGTCCTATCCGGGAATGGTCGCGGCGTTTCGCTCGACGTTCGCCCGCGTGCGGGAGATGCGCGCTGACGTCTTCTTGGGCAATCACGAGAATTTCTTCGACTTGGACGCCAAACGCGAACGCCTGCGCGCAGGCGACCTGAACGCATTTGTCGATGCAAATGCTCTAAGCGCTTTCAATGCGACGCTTGAGGCTGCCTTCGAAGCGGAGCTGGCGCGACAGCAAGGCGCGGCGCACTGATTTGACGGCCAACGCGGGAGGCTGGTCAGTCGCGCCTTTACCGAGTGGCTGGAGCGCTCCGATCGAGCCGTTCGTGCCCTGCTCGCCAATGCGTCTCGCAATCGCCGAAGGCTGCCCTATTGCAGAGCCTTCACCAGCAGGATTGTCACGAGATCGCTGCCCCACTCCGCGTCCGGATACCTGTCAGCTTCCGTGTATCCGCGCTTTGCATAGAACTGCTGGCTGACGCTGTTGAAAGTGTCCGTCTCCAGCCGCGCCGCCGTGAACCCTGACTTGCTGATTTCGGCCTCCGCCTTGTCCATGAGGCGCGAACCGACACCTGACCGCGAGTAGCTGCCGCGCACGTGCAGCGCGTTTACGAAATCACCCTGCCAATCCACGAAACCAGCGATGTCTTGGCCACACTGACAAACCCAGAACTCGTGTCCGCGCCGAGCAACGTACGCGGTCCTCGCGAAATGCCTTGGCGGCCGAGGAAGTGATATTGGGCAGCCAAGTGCTCTCAAAGGTGTCGTACAAGATCGCGGTCAGGTCGGCCGTGTCCGTAGGCCGCGCGGGGCGGATTTCGAGAGGGCCGAGTGATCGCATATGGTCAGGCTAACGCTTTGACGGGAGACAGCCAACGCCCGCGATGGGCCACCGCGAACCGTAGCGGTGATTTAAGCGAGTGACCTGGTCGCTCCAGTCCTGCCGCTGGTCATGCTGCGCACGCTCAGGCGCGCAGTCGCCGGAATGCGTCACTCGCGCGATATCTCCGCGAGTAGACTCTGATGGCCGGGATGCACAGTGAGGCCTGCGATGCCGGCGGCCAGCGCCTGCAGCGCACGGCGCGAAGCGAAGATTTGCGCCAAGTCGGTTTCAAACCCTGTCGCTTCTTCGAGTTCACCGGTCCAACCTTCGCGGCTATGCACGGCGTCGCCGGTGACGAGCTGTGGGCCCTGCGTGGAGTTGACCAGATAGGCTGTGGAACCCGGCGTGTGACCGGGGACGTGCAACGCAAAGAGCGAACCGTCTCCAAATACATCGAGCGCAGCAAGTCCGCCCTCAGGCGCGGGCCCAAACCGCCAAGTTCGGACACTATGGCCTTCAAGCGCCTCCCTCGTCGGCTGATTGATGAAGCGGTAGAAGAAGCTTCGATGCGCGCCGTCATTGGGGCCGATATAGACTGGCGTCGCGCGATCGAGCACAGCGACGCCGAGCACATGATCGTAATGCAGATGCGTGATGAACGCGGCGAGCGGCGCGCCGTTCTCGCGCACCCAGGCGTCCGTCGATACGCGTAGCGAGAAATCATATGTGTCGCGCACAGCGTTTCGCAGAATTGCGCCCATGTGGCGCTCGTAGTTCGCCGGCATGCCAGCGTCGATAAGATATAGACCGCGCTCAGGGTGGCGGATGGCATAGAAGTAAATCTGCGCGTCGAGTTCGCGAGTCATCCAATCGCTGTCGCCCGGTGGTCGCGTCGTGTTTGGAAAATGCCAATCGGCGACCACGACCTTCTCGAATCCGAGACGGCCCGGCCGCGACATCTGTTCAATGATGAACTCCGACGTCGTGGGTGTCCCCAAGTCGGCGGCCTCCGTCGGCGTCGTGTTGAGACGGGTAGCACAGGCGCAGAGCGCGGTTGCGCCTGTGAGCGCGAGAAACGACCGGCGATGCATTGGACAGCCTCCTTCGCTCGCGCGGCAGCGAGCCCGCGCGGTGTTGCTTTGCGATTGACTTCGGTCTTTAGACGCTGCGCCGCGCCTGTTTCTTGGTCGTGTTTGGTACGCGTTCCAGAATGTCGCCCGGCTGGCAGTCGAGATACTCGCAGATCGCATCGAGGGTTTCGAACTTCACGCCTTTGACCTTGCCGGACTTGAGCAAGGACAGGTTAGACGGCGTGATGCCGACTGCGCGTGCCAGATCGTTTGAACGCACCTTGCGGTGCGCTAGCACCAAATCGAGACGCACGACAATCGCCATCAGATGTATCCCTCGCCGTCTTCTTCGATCTCGCGCCCAAGCGCGATTACGCTCGCCAGCACGAACAGCGCGCCGCCAACAAGCAACGCCGCTATCGTGTGGCCATGCAGCCAAGCGCGATCCATGAGACCAGCCGCCCGAACCAGCGGCTGAAAGGCAGCCGGCGCCAGCGCAAACAGAATCAGCAGCGCGCCCGCGCGGCGCATCCAGCGCACCGGCGCTTCGTCGAAGACAAGACCGCGCCTATACGCGGCAAAGAGCCGGTGCAAACAATAGAACGCACCGACTAGCGCGCCTTGAATAATGGTCAGTGGGATGAAGCCAATAAGCCGCGATGCGAGAGGGACATCCGAAATGGCGATGCTGCCCGGAGCGAACGTGTCTTGGCCCAGATAAAGCGTTGGACCCTGATCGGTCAGGCGGAAATGTTCGCCGCTGTAGAAGAGCGCGACGAACAGTGTCGCGAAATAGATCGCGGCGACCAGTGCTGCGAGCACTGCAAAGATCAGCTCAAACGGCGCGCTCAGCCGCCTGATGCGTTTCCGCGCAGGTGCTTCCTGTTTGGGTTCAGCGTAAAGCTGCTCGATCGCGGCCATCAGCGTCTCCAACGCCACGCTGCCTATTTAGCAGCAAATTGTTTCTGTGCAACAGCAAGTTTTTGAGGATATTATCAAGCTGCTTCTTTCGAGCGTCCCAAGTGACTGATTAGGGACGCGCGATTTCGGGACCTAAGCGGACGTTCGCCGCCCCCTCTCGCCGGACTCGGACACATTTCTACGGAGCGCTCTTGGCCAGGAGCCGCGAGCACGCAGACATCAAGCGCAATGAACCTCTGCACAGCACTCAAGCTCGGTCCCGCCGATCCGTCATCGGCGCCACTTGGGGTTAAGAGCCCCGCTGAGCGGCGGGGCGTAGACGAGCGTGATGCGCGCACGACCGCTGCACGCGCCGTTGGCGTCGACCAAGCTCTGCGGCCAGGCGAACGGAAAGCGCAGGATCACGGGCTTGCGTTCGCCGATGGAGAGCCGGCTTTGAAACAACAACGTGATCTGGTGATCGTCAGTCTCCAGCATGTCGGCGACGGCGCCGATCTGGCCAAAGCCCGCAAACTGACGCGCGATATCCTTCAAACCACGCTTGGTCAGCGGCTCCGGCGTCGCCGTATGGTGTAAGAGCATGGCGCGCAGCGCTTCTACGCTGAGGCCACCTTCGGTCGCCGCATCGAGCCCGGCCAGGGCGCGTGCCGCCAGGGGCGCGGCGTAGCTCGTGCCGCAAACATCCTGCGCGACGCCAGTCGGCGTAATCGACATCAAACCCGTGGCGTCGCCCAATGTAGTGACGCCCGCCCCGCCGATTGCGCACACATCAGGCTTGACGCCGACCTGCAGGCCCGGCCCGCGCGTCGTGTAGATCGTCGGCGCGAAATCGACTTGGCCTACGCCCGGCGGGTTGAGGGCGCCTACTGAAATCGAGCGCACGCTCTCCGATGGTTTGTAGATGGTGTCCGGCGAGGGCCGTGACGCGAAAAACTTCACCACATCGCCGGGCCGCTTCGGCCATGGCGCGCGCGCTTGCGCCTTCGGCAAACCGCCAGCGCGAGTCGTTGGCACGATCTCAAAGTAGTGAAACGGCGGGAGCAGGAAGTCGACGTGGAGGCGCAAGATAAAAGAGCGCTCTTCTTGTCGCGTGTTTTTCCTTGATTCACATAGGGAAACGCGCAGTCTGGAAGTGAGAGTTGTGCTGCACCATGCAGCACAGAAAAAACTTGTTCGATGTTGACGCGCGATCTCCTGCACCAAGGCTATGCAGCTGCGATCACGGATGATCGTCTGCGTGTTTCCTTGCCAAATCGTTTAAAGCGCGATGCGCGTAACGACGTGCGCACCAGCCTCATCAAGGGTCTCGGCGTCGCACGACAGTTCGCACGCGGCATGCGCGCGGGATCACTGCGCAATAGTAGCGCCTATGCCCGCTCGCTGCCGGTGCAGACCAAGCAACGTGTCATCGTGAAGGCCCACGTCGCCCGGCACGGGACAGCGGCCGCCGCGAAGAAGACGCTAAGTTCGCATATCTCCTATTTGGAGAGAAACGGTGCAGGCGTTGACGGCGAGCAGCCGCGTCATTTTAACGCCACTGACGATCAGCTCGACGCCAAGGCGCATGCGCGCGACTGGGCCGGCGACCGGCATCATTTCCGCTTCATCATCTCGCCCGAGAACGCCGACCGCATCGCCGACATGCCAGCCTATGTCCGTGAAACCATGGCCCGCGTCGCCCGCGATCTGGAAGAACCAGCCCTCGACTGGATCGCCGTTGTACACGCCGACACCGCGCAGACACATGCTCACGTCCTGGTGCGCGGCAAGCGCGCGGACGGTCGCGATCTCGTCATCCCACGCGCCTACATCTCATACGGTTTTCGCGGCCGCGCGCAGGAAGTCGCGCAAGAGCGTCTCGGCGATCAGTCACGCGACCTCGCCGAGAAACGCCTGCACCGCGACGCGCAGAGCGACCGCTGGACCGCGCTCGACCGCGAACTCAGGACCCTCGCAAACGCCGATGGCGTCATCCCCCATGGAGGCGAGTTGGCGCGCGCCGACAGCTACGGCGCCGTGATGCGCAAGCGCATCGCCCACCTCGAACGCTTGCGCTTGGCCGAGCGGACCTTGGCCGGCGTGCGCTTGGCTGGCGACTTCGACATGAAGTTGCGGCAGATGGATCTCGACCGCGATGTGCTGAAGCGCCTGCATACGCGCATGAAGGCTGGCGCGCTCGCGGTCGGCCCGATCGAGGCGGAGAGTGTCGCCGGGCGCGTCGTCAGCGCCGGCCATCATGATGAGATCGGACGGGCGCCGTTCGCCATCATCCGCGACCGCCATGGCCGCGAGCATTACGCCGCCCTGCCCAAGGGCACAGAGCCGCCGGCGTTGCAAAGCGCGGCGCGCCTGACCCGGTTTGCACGCGGCCGCGCACGCCTCATCGATCTCGGCCGCGCGTCGAGCCAGATCGATCGCGACCGGCTGACGCCGCTCGACCGCGAATTGACTTATCGGCGCCGTGAGATCGAAGCGGGGCGAATGCCCGAACGCTTCGACGACAAGATCGAAAAGATGCTGGAGCGACGCGCAGACTATCTCCTCGCCAACAAGCATGCCGTCAAGGACGGGCAAGGCCTGCACTTTACGCCCGCGGGCTATGCCACGCTGCGCGACCGCGACCTCAGCGGCGCACTCAAAGATCAGCTCGGCGCCAGCAAGCCGCTTCTGGCCGTCGCCAAAGTGCAGATGAGCGGGACCTATGCGGGCGCGATCTCGACCGCTTCAGGCATCTACGCCGTGGTTGATCGCGGCGCGGGTCTCGCCGTCGGCCGTGTTGCTGAAGCGCCGGGCTTTGCCTTGGGCGCGGCGGTAGAGCTGACGCCGGCGGCGCACGGGCTGATGAAAGTCGGCGTCGATCCGACGCGCGCGCTGGAAGGCTAGGCGTTAGCGTCGTGCTGAATTGAGCGCATGTCCGTTCCGGGCGCAATCAGGCGCCTGGCAGGACAGGCGGAGGTCGTTTCAAAAGATCGCCCATCAAGGTGGCGAACGGCGTTATATTCTGATCGACGCTGGCGGCTTCCAGAGCGGCCATATAGGCAGCGCGCGACTGCACCGGAATCACTGTCCACGGATAGCCTGCCGAGGCCAGCATCACATTCATAAGGAAACGACCTGTGCGCCCGTTGCCATCGGTGTAGGGATGGATGAAAACAAAAACAAAATGCCCGAGAACGGCGCGCGCCGCTGGGTCGTTCTCCCCCTTCAGAAGTTCGAACAAGACCGGCATTGCATCGCGCACGGCATCGGCATTGAGCGGAACGTGGCGGGAGCCGCGAATATAGACAGGTCCGTTGCGATACCCGGCTAAATCCTCCGGCTTTAGGATACCCGCCGCCACGCTCGGCGCGAACAATTCACGATACCAGACATTGTGATCGCGCTCGGCGATGTCGCCGGGATTGGCGCCCGTGAGCACGTTGCGCACGCTCGTTCGGACCGCCTGAAAAGCCTGCCAATAGCCACGCGCTGCGAGCGCATTGCGATGCTCGCGATCGCTTTGGTCGCCATCAGGGTTCCAAATTCCACTCCGAACACGCTCAATCAGCTCAGGGCTGACTTGATAGCCCTCTATCGAGAGTGAGTGATATGCGTCGGTAACATAGAGGCCGTCGACGTGCCGCAGATACGCATCGATGTCGTTGACCCGCGCTGGCGGCGCCGGAAACGCGATTGAGATAGGCTCGCGCATCGCCTGCCACAGCAAACGGATGCGATGTACATAGGGCGATGGCTCTCGCTTGTATGGTACGCGCTCGAATTTATCGGTGAAGGGATCGGTTTCGCGCGGCGCGTATCCCGCCGCGCGCGTCGCCGCCAATATCTCGTCGGCTTCGCGGTCGCGGCCAATGTTTCTAAACGCGCCCGCCAGACGTCCCGCAATGGTGGTGTGGCCGCCTTTTAGCAGCCGCGCGAGCAACGCCGACGCGTCACGTTGCATCGACATGATGGTCCGCGCCTCTGTCGGATTTTGTTCAAAGAAGCTCGGCGAAGCCGCGATCAAGGCAGCTTCAATAGCGAACAGCCGCAGCCCGTTGCGTTCTACAGCATCAGCGGCGTCCGGAAGCGTATGGTCTCCTTCAAACAGCGACGTATCGTGAATGAAATGCGTCGTCTGATTGCGCGCCCCTTTCGCGCGCACCAGCAACTGACGCGGCACGCTCAGATTGCCAGCGTGAAGGATCAGCGATTGCTCCGGCGAGAGTGACCAGTCAGTCCCAAATCGCTCCGTCAAATAGTCGAGGCAAAAGCCCCAGAACGAGGTAAACCAAGCGGTGCTCTCGCCCTCCCCCACGCCGGGATGGGCCGCGATGTACCAGCCCTTCATCACTTCCTGGAGGAAGCCGTTTCTTTGCAGGGTCTCTCTTGTCGTCCGGCTGAGGTCTGCGGATCGGATGGCCTGACGGCCCTGAGTTTGGAGGACGCGCAGCGCTTCCAGTGCTTGGGCCAGCTTCTCATGAGGGGGCGGCACGCGATTCTGACCTCCTGAGCCGTCTTGTAGGCTAAATCGCTTTTCATGTCGCGCGATAAGTCGCTTATTGCGTCGCGCTTAAAATAGCTTATCGTGCTAAGCGGCCGAATTGGGCGCCGGCAGGCTAAGTAAATGCTTCTCGCTCTATATCTCGGCGCGTTGAACCTAGCGGCGATGATTGGCGCGGCGCTGCGCTATCCGATCCCGATCGCGGTGGGCCTCTATTATGGCGGCGAGGCCCTCCGCAGCGGCTGGGGACCCGTCGAAACACTTGGCGCCGGCATGTTCGCCTTCATCGCTACAGGCGCGGTGCTCCAATTGGCGATGGAAGCTCAAAATGTCGCCGTTCGTTCGACCGCGCTTCTCGTGACGACCGGCGCATCGGCGTGGGTTGGCTTTCAAATGCTGGAAGCCGGCTACCTCCTGACTCGCTAGCGAAGGCCCCAGCACCCCTAGCTGTTTCAATTTGGCTCTAGGCAGGACGTGCTTGATCGCGATGGCGCACGCGGCGCGCCCTCACCTTTCCCGACCACGCCCGACGACGCCCGACCTGACCGAATGGCCCCGTCCGTGCTGCGCCGTGCAGCGCGGCGATGGGCGCCGCGAGCAGACACGCACCGCGTCAAACAATGTTCGTCAAGTTCCTCGCGCTCTTGGTCGGCCTTTTCCTTGGGCTCATGGCGGCAACTCAGTTTGTCGCATGGGCGTTCAATGATGCGCCGGCCTTGGGCGCCCGCTGGACCATCGGCGATGTCGCGCTTTATCCGCCAACCGCGTTCATCGCTTGGCGCAACGAGTTCGGCGAGCTTCACCCCAAAGAGTTCAAGGCCGCGCTCGGCATCATGCTCGCTGGGATACTGATCGGCGCCGCCCTCGCCTCCAGTTTGGGCGGCAGCCATGATACGGCGCGCGATCGGCGGCGACGGCGCGGCTGGGGCAGCTGGATAGAGGCTTGGCGCAGCGGCATGCTCGGGCGCGAAGGCTGCGTGGTCGGCAAGCTTGGCGGACGCGTGATCACGACGAAGGATTTACGCCCAACGCTTGTCACCGGCGGCACGCGCTCCGGCAAGGGACGCGGCCATGTCGTGCCGACACTGCTCAATTGGACCGACTCGGTTTTGGTGCATGACCCGAAGGGCGAGCTTTGGCGGCTCACCGCTGGCTGGCGCGCAAAGTTTTCACACGCGCTCTATTTCAATCCGCGCGATCGGCACTCGGCCTGCTTCAATCCATTGGCCGAAATCGAGCACGGCGCCAACGAAGTGACGCAAGTGCAGCGTTTGGTGGCGATCCTCGCCGACCCTTCCGGCCGCGTGCAAGACGAAGCGATCTGGGACAAGGCCGGCGCCGAAATCGTCGAAGCCGTCATGCTGGACACCTGCTACACGGCAAAATCCGGCGAGAAAAATCTGCTCACCGTCAAGCGCCGGCTCGCCGATCTCGACGCCACCGCCGCGCAGATGTTGAAGACGCTGCATCGCGCCGGCTCTGACGGCAAACCCGAAACCCATCCGTTCATTCGCGATGCAGCGACCGGCTATGTCTCGATGCACGACCGTTTCCGCACCAGCGTGCAAGGCACGGCGCGTTCTTATTTCAAATGGCTGGCGGGCGGCGACATCGAACGCGCGCTCTCGCGCAGCGATTTCCGCTTGGGCGACCTCATGTGCGCGGAAGCGCCGATGAGCCTCTACGTGCAGGTCTCGGCAGCCGATTCCGTGGCGCTCAGGCCCCTCGTGCGGATGATGTTCTATGCCGCGAGCCAAGCGCTGACGCTCGACGAGCACAAGGACACAATCGGACGCCCCAAGCGCCGCCAGCTGCTCATGGTGATGGACGAATTTCCTCTGTTGGGCCGGCTCGACTTCTTCGAGAAGAGTTTACGGCTGATGAGTTCCTATGGCCTCAAGGCCATGTTCGTGGCGCAGAGCCTCAATGACATCGCCGAGACCTACGGGCCCTATAACGGCATCCTCGACAATTGTTCGATCTACACCGCGTTCGCCGCGCTCGATCCGATGACGCAAGACAAGGTTTCGCGTTTGACCGGCGCCGTCACCGAGACGCGCACCACGTTGAGCGCGCCGCAGGGCGCTTTTTCGCTTGGCCGCAGCTCGCGCGCCGTCGCCGAGCAGGATCGCCCGCTGCTCGAACCAGGCGAAGTACGCGGCCTTCCCGACGACGATCAGATTGTCTTCGTCGCCGGGCGGCGGCCGTTTCGGATGAAGAAAGTCCGCTACGATCAGCAACAGCCCTTCAAGCAACGCGCCGAATTTCCCGCGCCAGACCAAAGTCAGCTGGTCGATACGCCGGGACGCCCGCCGCACCCCTGGGATTATGTCAGCGCCCTTGGCGTCGATGATGAAGTGGAATTGCCGCTCTTCAAGGAACAACGCGGCGCCATGGCCGAGCGCGACCAAGCCGAAGCGGCCGAGCGCGTGCAATCGGCGCTGGAAGTCTCCGACAAGATCTTGAAAGGCCTCAAAGCCAAGAGGCGCAAGAAGCCATGAGCACGGGTGAGAGCTTGCCCCTCGCAGCCAAGCCTCGCGCGAGCGAGCCAGGCTTTGAGCGCATCACGGTCAACATGCCGCGCGGGCCCCTGCTGCAACGCTTGAAGCGAGAAGCGACTGCAAGCGGCGCCAGCGTCTCAGCGACAGCCGTCCGCGCCTTGGCCCGGGGTTTGGCCGGGAAGGGAGATGCGGAGGATCGGCTGCTCAAGCTTGAGCGGCGTCTAGGCGATCATATGAAAGCGTCGGCGCGGGACGCGATGATCCAACAAGAATTGCTGGTCGTAGTCGCGCGCACCTTATTGCTGCATGGCGGCTTTGAGGAAGATGCGACCGAGACAATGGAAATGCGCGCCGACGCCATGGTCGATCGCATGCTGGCGCGCGTGCTGGCCAACATCACCGCCGGGCGCGTCCGCGATGTTGCCGCCGCCAGCGAAACAGACGGACAAGGCTAATGCGGCGCTCAGGCGAACATCCCATCATTGTCGAACGCCGGCTAGAGGCGCTGCGGCACGCGCTTGGCCCAACCATCCTGGAGGCCTTGGCGGCGCCCGACGTCATTGAGGTGCTCGCCAATCCTGATGGGCGCATTGTCATCGACCGGTTGAAGGCGGGACGGGCGGACACCGCCACGACGTTGGACGCACCGGCGCGCGAACGGGTTATTCGTCTCATCGCAGACTATGTCGGCGAAACCGTCACACGCGAAGAGCCGCGTTTGTCCGGCGTGCTGCCGGAGACGGGTGAGCGGTTTCAAGGTTTCCTACCGCCGATCACCACGTCGCCGACCTTCTCGATCCGCAAGCGTCCGGCCGTCATCTTCACATTGGCGGACTATGTGCGCAACAGCGTGATGAGCGAAACGCAATCCGCGCAAATCGAGGCAGCCGTCGTCGCCAAGCAGAACATTCTCATCGCCGGCGGCACGTCTTCCGGCAAGACGACGCTCGCTAACGCCGTGCTTGCGCTTCCCGCCTTCGCCGAAGACCGCGTCTTTCTCATTGAGGACACGCCCGAACTACAATGCTCGGCCTGGGATTGCGTGCCGGCGCTGACGCGGCGGGCGCCGAAGCCGATTGGCGTCGCCGATCTTGTGCGCGACGCGCTGCGCATGCGCCCGGATCGCATCGTAATCGGCGAAATCCGTGATGGCGCAGCAGCGCTTGAGACGATCAAGGCCTGGAATACTGGGCACCCCGGGGGGTTATCGACAATCCACGCCAATTCCGCCGAAGATGCGCTCTATCGACTGGAAGATCTGATCACCGAAGTGACAGCGCAAATTCCCAAGCGCGCCATTGCGCATGCGATCGATCTGGTTGTGTTCATACGCCGCACCCGGAGCGGGCGCCGCGTCGAGTCGATCATCGATTACGCCACGCTGCGCCGCGAATGATACCGAACCAACATCGTTGCAGTTTGACTTACCGGTCTCCTGACGCCATCGCCTTCACCAGTTCAACGACCCGTCGGCGAACCTTTGGGCTCTTGATGCTGGCAAAGAGCGTAATGAGTTGACTGCCTTCTGAGGTAGCCAACACGCCATCGACCGCGCTAGATGTTTCTGCGCGACCGTGCGCGCCTGTCATGGCGCCTCGTCCAATGTCCTCGAAGACCCGCGCGACCGTCGTCTCGAGCGCGATGCAGATATCATAAAGGCGGCTCGCTGCGATACGGTTCACCCCTTTTTCGTACTTTTGCACTTGCTGGAATGTTACGCCCAACAATTCCGCAAGCCTCTCCTGGCTCATGCCCAGATCGAGTCTACGGGCGCGGACGCGCTGGCCGAGACGCACATCCACGCTATTTGCTGATCGCACATCGCCCATGCTGCGAGTGTCCTGCCTTCAGTTTGCCGGGACTCTCCGTCGCAGCGCGGCCGCGCCCTAATTAGGGCGCGCCCACTGTGTTCGGCGAGCGCTTGATCGTTAATGTGACCTCGAAGTGATTGTCGCAGGGGCTCGCGGCTGGACCGTTGCCGACATGGCCGAGGCAGTTGAAGTGATGCTTGCCGGATTCGAAATAAGCAGCCGTCGCGTGCAGATCCAGCCCGCCGCCCCTGCATGCAGAGCGTGCGCACGCTGTCAGGCGCGGCAGATCGTAAAGGTCATACGTCCGCGCGGCGCTTGGCCCCACCCGCTGGCTCACAATGAGTTCAAGCGCCTCGATATCCCTCAGGCGCTCCAGGAGCGTGCTGGCTCTCGGGGGCGTGAACGGCGCCAGCTTCCAGCTCCTCTAACCCAAGCGTGCAACCTTGCTCGGAAATCACACTGATAGTGTGTAGAGCAAATGGGGCGGCGCAGCAACTTTCCCGCGAGTGCGGAAAGACAAAGACCTCGTTGCGCTGGGCAAGACCATCAAGCGTCTGCGCGAGGGCCAAAACCTCTCTCAGGAGGAGCTGGCCGAGGAAAGCGGGTTGCATCGCAACTACATAGGCGGCATCGAACGCGGCGAGCGCAATGTCGGGATCCGCGCCATCTTTCGATTGGCCCGCGCGCTGAAGCTTCACCCCACGAAGCTCTTTGAATGACGCGCCCGCCCCGGCGATTGGAGGGGAAAATCCACTGACCCAAAATCGTACACTCCGCATCGTCGTCAAACACGCGCCCAAGCGAAGCGATTTGACGCTGTTTTCGCGGCGATTGGGAGAAGCGTGCGAGTCAACCCGCTGATCAGCGACTTTCGTTGAATTCGATTCAACGACCCACAATACTATTCAACGAAAGCATCCGGCACATCGAGGTCGATGGGCGCCGTCATTGCTGCCTCTCCGTGCGAGCCGAACCGCGCTCATGAACGGAGGTCGCTACACCAATGTCTCGCCCGATTGAGCGCCGCACGCGCATCGCGCTTGTCGCATCCGCCTTGTCTCTCGTCCTCATCGCGCCCGCGCACGCTGCCGGCTCTGGCATGCCGTGGGAAACGCCGATGCAGGACGTGGTGGATTCCATCACCGGTCCGGTCGCGCAGGCCGCCGCCGTCATCGCTGTGACGGTGTTTGGTCTCGGCCTTGCCTTCTCCGAAAGCGGATCGGGCATGCGGCGGGGCGTCTCCATCCTGTTCGGCGTCGCCATCGCTTTCGCGGCTGCGTCGTTCTTTCTGGATTGGTTCGGCTTCGGCGGCGGCTTCGTCATCCCGGCGGCTTGAAGCGGCATGACCGAGCGCGCCCTCACCAATGATCGCCCCGAAGGATACGAGGCGCCAGTCGCGGTTTCGCTGACGCAGCCTGTGCTGATGGCCGGCGTGCCGCGCGAATACGCGATCCTGATGGGCACGATCGCCGCCATCCTTGGGCTCGCGCTCAAGCTTTGGTGGCTCGGCCTTCTCTGGTGGGCGATCGCGCAAGCCGTCGGTCTTTGGGCCGCCCGTCAGGACGCGCGCTTCCTCGAAGTGCTGCGCCGCCATCTCAACCTACCCGCTTTTCTCGACGCCTGAGGGAGAAACGACCTTGCGTTTCCTCAACGAGTTTCGCCAACGACCCGCCCACCTCGCCGATCATCTGCCCTGGGCGTTGATGGTCGCGAATGGCGTCGTGCTCAACAAGGACGGCTCCCTGATGGCGACGGTCGCGTTTCGCGGGCCCGACCTTGAGAGCGCAGCGCCCGAAGAGCTGATGGCGACACGCGCGCGTCTCAACAATGCAATGAAACGGCTTGGCTCCAATTGGTGCCTACATGTCGAAGCGCGCCGCAGGCCCGCAGATCCATATCCGGACTCCGACTTTCCCGACGCCATCTCAGCCATCGTCGACGCCGAACGCCGCGTGAGCTTTGGCGCGCATGGCGCCGCGTTCGAGACCGATTATTTCGCCACCTTTACTTGGGCGCCGCCGCTCGATCGGACCAGCGGCATCGAACGCATGCTGTTTGACCGGGGCGCTGAAGACCGCGACTGGCGCCGGCATCTCGATCAGTTTCAGCGCGATGTCCTCGGCCTCGTGGACGTGTTCGCGACGGCGCTGCCGGAAGCGCGGCTCCTCGATGAGGCAGAAACACTTACCTACCTCCACGCCTGCGTCTCGACGCGCCCGCACAGGGTTGCATCGGGCTCGCGGCCAACCTTTCTCGATGTCGCGCTCGCCGACACGCCAATCCTGGCGGGTCTCGCGCCGCAACTGGGCGAACAGCATTTGCGCATTGTCTCCGTGCGCGGCTTTCCGGCCAACACGGCGCCAGGCGTGCTCGATGCGGTCGGCGAACTGGCCTTCCCGCTGCGCTGGGTCTGCCGTTGGATCGCCCTCGACAAGGCCGCGGCCGAAAAAGAAATCATACGTCTGCGCAAGCAATGGTTCGCCAAGCGCAAGGGCATGGGCGCGCTGCTGCGCGAAGCCATCACCAAGGAAGAAGCGCCGCTAGTCGATACCGATGCCGAAGTAAAGGCAGCGGAGTGCGATGGCGCGCTCGAATGCCTTGGCTCGGATGCCTGCGCTTATGGCTATCTTACGCTGACCGTCACGGTGACAGATACCGATACCGCGATCGCGGATGACAAAGCGCGGGCTGTCGTGGCCGCGCTCAACGCGCAAGGCTTTATCGCCAAGGTCGAAGATCTCAATGCGGTTGAAGCCTGGCTCGGCTCCCTTCCCGGCGAGCCTTATGCTGACCCGCGTCGCCCAATCGTCTCCAGCCTCAATCTCGCGGACCTGATGCCCGTTTCGGCAGTGTGGGCCGGGCCGCGCCACACCGCTCATCTCGGCGGTCCGCCGCTTTTGTTGGCGCGTACCGCCGGCGCCACGCCTTTCAGATTCTCTTTGCATGTCGGCGATGTCGGTCACGCGATGATTGTGGGACCGACTGGCGCAGGCAAGAGCGCGTTGCTGTCGTTCTTGGCGCTGCAATTCTTTCGCTATCGCAACGCCCAAGTGCTCTTCTTCGACAAGGGCCGATCCGCACGCGCGGCGACGTTGTGCGCCGGCGGCGAATGGCTCGCGCTCGGCCCCGATGCCGAAGAGACAACAAAGGTCGCGCTGCAACCGTTGGCGCGGGTTGACGAGGAAGCCGAACGGGTCTGGGCCGCCGACTGGATTGCCGACCTCGCGGCGACCGCTGGCGTCGAGATTACGCCGAAGGCCCGCGAAGAGATATGGGCGACGCTCCAGACCATGGCCACCGCGCCGCCGCCGCAGCGCACGCTCACCATTCTGGCCTCCCTCATACAGGATCGCGCCGTCGCCGCGGCGCTTGAGCCCTTCACGCTGCGCGGGCCGCATGGACGCTTGCTCGATGCCGCCGAGACGCGCGTCGCCATCTCACCCTTCGTTTGTTTCGAGATGGAAAGCCTTATGGCCGCGCCGTCTGCGATGAGCGCCGTGCTGTCCGCCCTTTTCCATGAAATCGAACGGCGCTTTGACGGCCGCCCCACACTGTTGGTGCTCGATGAAGCCTGGCTCTTCCTCGATGAGACCCGTTTCGCGGCCAAAATCCGCGAATGGCTGAAGACGCTGCGGAAGAAGAACGTCGCCGTCGTCTTCGCCACGCAAAGTCTTGATGACGTGGCGCGATCGTCGATCGCATCGGCACTGATCGAATCCTGCCCAACGCAAATCTTCCTGCCCAACCCACGCGCGCTCGAACCGCAAAGCGCCGAGCTCTATCACGGCTTCGGTCTCACCCGGCGCCAGTTGGAGCTCATCGCTTTCGCCGCGCCGAAGCGCGCCTATTATGTTCGTCAGCCCGGTGGCCGCCGCCTTATCGACATCCGCTTGAATGGCGCAGCGCTCGCGGTCTGCGGCGCGTCGGCGCCGCAAGATCAGAGCCTCATAGACTCCACGCTCGCGCGCAGCGGTCGCGACGGCTTCGCCGCCGAATTCCTCAAAGCCCAAGGCCTCACCCACGTCGACGCTCTGATCGACGCGTTTTCGCCCTCCACGGAGAAGGACAATGCCGAAGACATCGCTCTGGCTCTCTAGCGTCGCCGCCGGCGCGCTTGCGTTGACGGCTACCGTACCCGCCGCGCCAGCGCATGCGCAAATGGCGGTGATCGATCCGACCAATCTTGTGCAGAACCTGCTACAAGTGAAGCACGCCATCGAACAGGTGACGCTGCTGACCTCGCAACTGGAAGCGCAAGCGCGCATGTTGGCGAGCTCGCCGTTCGATCAGGCCAACGAAATTCGCTCAGCGCTTCAAGCAATTGACGGGCTTGTATCTGAAATCCGCGGCATCTCCGCGGAAGCCGGGCGCCTGCGCGAGCAATTCGAGTCTCTCTATCCTGGCGATCTCTCCGCCAGAACATTGATGGACATGGTGGGGGACGCGGAATCGCGCGTCCAAGCCACACGCGACACCGTCGCCGACACGTTAGAGATCGCCGCTGAGATCGAAGCCCGCCGTGGCGACCGTTCGGGCCGCATGAGCGGCGCGCTTGCGGCCTCGCACGGCGCGGAAGGCCAAACCAGTGCGATCCAGGCGACCACCCAGGCAATCGGCGCGCTCTCCGAACAATTGGAGAGCCTTGAAGCTCTGATGGCGGCGCAGACCCGCATGGCAGGTGCGGAAGCGGCCGCTCGCGCAGCTCGGGAAGCGCAATCGCGCGAAAGCCATGACCGCAATTGGCGCCGGGAAGCGACCGAAGTGCCGCCGCCCGATTTCGATCCGCTTCCCAACGCCCGGCGCTGAGGTCTGAACTCCTATGCCCGTCACAAGCGGCGTCTCCAATGATCTGATGACGGTGTTCTCCAACACCGTGTCGGCGGGCTTTGCCAACATCACTGGCGCCGTCAACGGCCTCTTTGGCATCATGATCGTGCTGACGGTCGCGCTGACGGGCATCTATTGGGCGCTCTCCGACAATCGCGCCTCGCTCGCCGCCGGGTTCTCGAAAATCTTGCTGATCGGTTTCTTCGCCTATCTCATCAATGATTGGCAGGGCCTGTCGGAAACGCTCTATGCCGGTTTCATCGAGCTGGGGCTCCTCGCCGGTGGCTCGTCACTCACGGCCAGCGACTTCCTCAATCCCGGCAAGATCATCGAAACCGGCTGGGAGATCGTACGCGCCATCGGCGAAAGTCCGCAGAACGCCTCTTCGGCGCTCGATGTGCTGGGCAACATGGTCGATGCGCTGATCTTCGCCTTCGCCATGCTTGGCATCATGATCGCCTTCGCCATCCTGGCGATCCAGATCGTCGTGGCGCTGCTCGAATTCAAAATCGTCACGCTCGCCGGTTTCGTGCTGCTCCCCTTCGGCATCTGGTCCAAATCCGCCTTCCTCGCCGAACGCCCACTTGGCTATGTCATCTCGGCTGGGCTCAAGATTCTCGCACTCGCGATCATTGTCTCCGGCGCGCAGGCCGTCTTCGACCAGCTTATGCCCAGCCCTGGCGCAGACATCTATGAGGCGCTCACGGTGCTGACTGCGGCCCTCATGCTCGCTATGCTCGCGATCTTCATTCCCAACCTCGCGGCGTCGCTGATCACTGGCGGACCCAATCTGGGCGCTGGCGCGGCGATCACGTCTGGCATCCTCATGGCTGGCGCGGGCGGGCTTGCCGCTTATGGCGCGGGTCGAGCTTTGGGCGCGAGCTTTGGCGCTATGCGCAGCATCGCCGGCGGTATGGCGCAGACCACGCGCGCCGCAGCCGGCGCCATTTCCGGCCCTCGTGGCGGCAGCGGCCCCAATCTGCCGCCGCCGCCGAAATCTCCGCCGCCAACGCCGCCAGCTTCATCAGGCGGTAGTGGCGCGAACTCACCGCCGTCTAGAACGCCGTCTTCGCCCGCCGGCTCAAATGCATCACCTTCGGGTGCGGGCGGCGCATCCGCTCCCGCAGCATCATCCACATCATCATCGGCGTCGCCTCCGCTTTCCGGCGCGGCGACCGTCTCAGCACCCGGCGCCAGGCGCAAAACACCGCGCGCGAAACGCCAGGATCAAGCGCTACGCGCATTTCTCGTCGCCAACACGGCGCGTCAGCTCCTGCCCAGCCAAGAACACTCCGGATCGCTTCCACCCAATCTGAAGAAAGAGGATTAGCCTCATGTCGCCGTTTAAGTCGCGCAGCACCCACCGCGCTTCGATCGCCGTGGAGACGCCTTTCCAGCAGGCCCAACAAATGTGGGACGACCGCATGGGCCTCACGCTCTCGCACGCGCGCAATTGGCGGCGTATGGCGTTCGCCACCTTGGGCGTCGCTGTGTTTCTCGGCGCCGGCTGGTGGGCACAAGCGAGCCGCGCAACGGTCACGCCCTTCATCGTCGAGACCGATCAATACGGACAAACCGCGCGCATCACCGCCGCTGACGGGACGTATCGCCCCAACGAAGCGCAGACCGCCTACTTCCTCGCCGATTGGGTGCGCCTCGTGCGGTCGAAATCGATCGATCCGATCGTCATCCGCCAAAATTGGCTGCGCGCCTATGATCTCGCCACGCCCCGCGTTGCTGGCTTCCTAAACACCTTCGCCCAGGAACGCGATCCGTTCGCCAATGTCGGTCGTGAAGCGGTGACGGTCGAAGTGTTGAACGTCATCCCGCGCTCGGATCGCACCTTCGATCTGCAATGGCGCGAAGACACGTTCGTCAATGGACAACGCGCGCGCAGCGAACGCTGGCGCGCTCTCATCACCGTGCGCATCGATCGCCCGCGCACAGAAGCGCAGCTCCGCGCCAATCCCCTGGGCCTTCACATCGAGGACGTGTCATGGTCGATCGACGCTTCGTAAATGGCGCGAGCGCGCTGGCGCTCGCCCTTGCACTCACAGCTTGCGCACACGCGCCAGCAACCATTCAGCCCGTGGCGGAAACCACGGCCACGCCTATCGAGGATCCGAACGCCATTCGCGGCCGTATCGTCGAAACCTCGGCGCCGGCTGTGGTGCAACCGCCCCCGCCTCCGCCGCAACCGGCGCCCGAGCGTGGCGCGTCGCAACGGCGCGAGCCGCGCGGTCTGCCCGCTATCCGCGCCGCTTACGCGGACGCATTGGCGCCATCACGCGGGGATTCCTTCCTCAACGGCGTGCAGGTGTTCTCCTACGAACCTGGCCGCATCTACGAGATCTACACAACGCCGCTGCGTGTCACAGTGATCTCGCTGCGGCCCGGCGAGCGGATCGTCTCCATGGTCGCCGGCGACACTGTGCGCTGGCAGATCGCGGAAACCACATCCGGCTCTGGCGCCGACGCGCGCTCGCATGTCGTGTTGAAGCCGCTGCGTCAGGGACTCACGACCAATCTAGTGCTGACGACCAGCGAACGCGTTTACATGATCGCGCTCCGCGCCACCGCGCAGACCGACGCATTCAACGCCGCCGTCGCTTGGGAATATCCCGACGCGTTCAACGAAGCGGACCTAGAGACGCTCCTGGTCACAGAAGGCGCGAGCACATCGCGTCTGCCGCTTGACCGGCTGGAGACGCGCTATCGCGTCGCGCCGCGCTTTGGTCAGACCGCGCCAGTCTGGACGCCGGAGGCTGTGTTTGACGACGGGGCCAAGACCTATATTCGCTTCCCAGCCGCCGCCGCGCACAGCGAATTGCCGCCGCTCTTTATTATTGGTCCGGACGGCGACGCTCAGCTCGTGAATTATCGCGTGCGCGGGCTCACCTATGTGGTCGATCAATTGTTCGATCGCGCCGAATTGCGTCTTGGCGCCCGTCGCCAGATCGTGGTGCGGATTACACGGACGGGAGCACGCTCATGAGCACCGCTCCCAACAAATGGCCGATCGACGACGCGCTCAACGCGCGCGCCAATCCGCCAACCCCGCCGCGGGCACGCAAGAAGGCGTTCATGATCCTGGGCGCAATTGCAGCGACTATCTTCGCCGGCGCGCTCGCCTTCGGCTTCATCATTGCGCCGAAATGGAAAGAAGAAGCGCGGCTGGCGCGGCAGGAAGAAGCCCAAGCCGAACGCGCGCGTCCAGGCGGCGCTCAGCCAGGCGAGCACATCCGCGAGGCGCCTGCGTCCTATGATCGTTTACAAGGCGCTTCGCCCGACGCGCTCGGACCCTCCCGTCTTGAAAGCAGCACGCCGACCGAGGCTGACGCCACAGCCGCTCAAGGCGCGCGCCGTCGACCTGAGCGCAGCCGTGGCGCGGAAGAAGCGGAAACCGCAGTCTCCTCGCCATTGCTGTTCGCGCAGAACGAACGGCGCACACCGCCGCAAGAGCCGCCTCAGCGTCTCACGCGCACCGAGGATTATGCCGCCGTCTATCTCGATCGGGCCCCTCTTTCACCGCTGTCGCGCAACGAGCTCAAGGCAGGCACGATTATTCCGGCCGCGCTCGAAACTGCCGTCGATACCGACTTGGCAGGCACGGTCACGGCGCGCGTCACGGCCAACGTCTATGACACGGTGACGGGTGACGTGCTCTTGGTGCCGCAAGGCGCGCGTCTGCTCGGCCGCTATGAGCGCGACGTCGCTTATGGCCAACGCCGCGCTTTCCTGGTCTGGGACCGCATCCTCTTTCCGAACGGCGTCAGCCTCACTTTGGGCGGCATGCCAGCAGTCGATGCGTCCGGCGCCACAGGCCTGCGCGATCGCGTTGACTATCATTCCGGTCGCCTGTTGGCCGCGCTTGCGCTGGGCGGCGCCATCACCACGATTGGCGAGTTGGCGCGCGACCAGGACGAGGATGAGCGCTCGCTAATCGCCAATGCCGGCGACGCCGCTGCAGCAGAGGCCGCGCAAGTCACGAGCCGCCTGGTCGATCGCGAATTGCAAGTGCGTCCGACTATCCGCATCCGCGCCGGTGCGCCCGTCCGCGTGTTGCTAACCCGCGACGTGATCCTCGACGAGTACGGAGCGCCGCGCCAATGAAAGCAAAGCTCGCCAGCGCGGGACGTTTGCTCGGCCCCGTCTTCATCGTGCTCGCGCTCCTCGCGGTCACGCCGCACGCGCTCGGCAAGATATTTCTCATCAACACGACGCCGAGCGTGCCGACCGGTCTCTACATGCGCGACTACAGCGCTTCAGTAGAGCCAAGCGTCATCGTCGCGTTTCGCCAACCGCCAGCGGCGCGTCACTACCTCGGCGATACGCTTGGCTTTCCGAGCGACGCGCCGCTGCTCAAACTGGTCGCCGCCGGTCCTGGCGATCGCGCGTGCCGGGAAGCCTCGGGCGTACGTGTCGGCGGCGCCTTGCGTCCAGTGATGGATAGAGACCCACGCGGCGCATCTCTCCCGCAATGGCGCGAATGCCGGATGCTGCGCGGCGACGAAATCTTCGCGCTCGGCGGTCACGGCGCATCGAGTTTCGACAGCCGCTATTTCGGTCCAGTTCATGATTCCGACGTGCTCGGCGTCTATCGGAGCATCGTGACGTGGTGAGAGCATTCGCCTTGCTGTTCGCGGCGAGCGTGGCCGCCTCGCCTGCTTTCGCCCAATCCGCGGATTGGCGCATTGCTGGCGGCGGCTTGTTTGCCGGCGTCGCCGAGGAAGCGCCAGCGCCGCAACGCACAGCGGACACGCGCGCCTCAGAACAACCGTTTGATGCGATCGTGCGGCGCGTTGCGAGCGAACACAATCTCGATCCCAATCTGCTGCATGCGATCCTGATCGTCGAAAGCGCCTACCGGCCCGACGCTGTGTCGAGCGCTGGCGCGCAAGGCTTGGCGCAACTCATGCCCGGCACGGCCCGCGATCTCGGCGTCGATGACCCGTTCGATCCGGAACAGAATGTCGCTGCGGGCGGCGCTTACATCGCCAGCATGTTGGAGCGCTACCAAGACGTGCGTCTGGCGCTCGCGGCCTACAATGCAGGTCCCGGCCGCGTCGACCGCTTGGGCCGCGTCCCCTCCATCCCCGAGACCGAAGGCTATGTGCGTGATGTGGTCGAGTGCTTTCTCGATCTCACCGCCGGTCGCACTGTCCATAGCGTTCGCGAATGCCGTGAGGACGCGCCGCCCGCAGTACGCGCCGAGCACAATCCCATCCTAATCGCGCGAACGCCCTGAAGGAGCCGCCCTCATGCTTGCCGACGAAAACAGGCTCCTCTCACCATCCGATGTCGCTGCTCTGCTCGACGTCAAAGCCACGACGCTTGAGAAGTGGCGCGAAACCGGCCGGGTCGACCTCCCCTTCGTCAAGCTCGGAACCAGGGCAATCAAGTACCGCTATCGCGATGTGGTCGCCTACATCGACGCCCGTGTGGCGACATCCACGGCTGAGGCACGCCTGCTTTCAGGCGCGGGCTCGGAGGTTCACCAATGAAACGCTCCAAGAGACCTTTCCGCCCACGCAAAGGCCTACCAATCAATCAGATGGATTTGTTCGAGGCGCTGCCGTCCACGAGGCTCGTCCATGCATCCAAGGCATTGGAGGCGGCGTCAGCCAGGCGGCGCGCTACAACACAGCCGCCTGCAAGCGTACTCCTGGATGTTCGTCAGGCCGCGGCGCGGCTCGGTCTCTCCAAATCCACACTCGACAAAATGCGCTGCCGCGGCGCCGGCCCCAAATTCGTCAAGTCCACGGATCGGGCTGTTCGATACGACCCCAAAGACTTGGACGCATGGGTGGAGGCGCGCCGAAGACAATCGACGGGGCAGTGAATATTTCTGGGGACGCCGGCTTGGGATTACTTCAGACGCCTTTGGTCGTGGTCCGGCATGCGGTGCAAAAGGGTCGGCTGCGGCCGGTGGCGCCAAGTTGGCTGATGCTCCCGAATGTTGCCCGGCATTGCCGCGCATGCCGATGGACAGAGCGCTGCGCGAACCGTGCGCTTCAGCAGCTAAACGCGGTTTGCAGTTCCAAAACTAAGTGCTTGATTTTTCGTGAAGCAAACTGAGTGCAGTTTGCACACTAAGTCATTGAAAAATTGGGCTCAGCAGCGTTTTTGGAGACCGATGCTCTACCAGCTGAGCTACACTCCTATGCCGCCCGCCGCCTGCGCGGCAGGCAAAGCTTGCTGGCAGGCATGAGAGCAGCGGCAGCGCTGAGTTTCTTCGCGCGGCCAGCAAATCCAAGGCGGGGCTTATGCCCCAAGCTTTGAAGCGCAGCAAGACGAACCCCGCCGACCTCCCCCGCCGACTAATTTAATCGGGGGCTTGACTCATACCGACTAGTTGGTATGTTCATTTATGCCGTCACCGGAAAAACCTTCCGCCCGCGAGAAGCTTCTGGCCGCCGCCGTGAAGCTGGTGCGCGCCCAGGGCTACGCCGCCACGACCGTCGACGACCTCTGCCGCGAGGCCGGCGTCACCAAGGGGGCCTTTTTCCATCATTTCGAGTCGAAGGACGCGCTGGCTGTAGCCGCTGCGGATTACTGGTCGGAGACGACCGGCGCGCTGTTCGCGTCCGCGCCCTATCACGACCACGCCGACCCGCTGGAGCGCGTGCTGGCCTACATCGACTTCCGCGCGGCCTTGATCGAGGGCGCGCCGGCTGAGTTCAGCTGTCTCGCCGGCACCATGGTGCAGGAAGCCTACGCCGCCAGCGACGATATCCGCGCCGCTTGCGAAGCCAGCATCTTCGGTCACGCCGCCACGCTCGAAGCCGACATCGAAGCGGCGCGTGTGAAGTACAAAATAGACGGCGACTGGACCGCGTGCAGCCTCGCCTTGCACACGCAAGCCGTGCTGCAAGGCGCGTTCATTCTCGCCAAGGCGCACGGTGGGCCGGAGATCGCGCGCGAGATGGCGGGGCACCTCAAACGCTACGTCCAGCTGTTGTTCAGGCAATCCAAGGGAGAGAGAAAATGACCGAGATAATCACAGTCGAAACCACCGTCGCAGCGCCGATCGCAGCAGTTTGGCGCGCTTACGTGACACCTGAAGACATCAAGCAATGGAACGCGGCGTCGGACGACTGGCACACCACAGCCGCCAGCGTTGACCTGCGCGTGGGCGGCGCTTTCAGCTCGCGCATGGAAGCCAAGGACGGGAGCTTCGGCTTCGATTTCGCGGGAACCTACACCAACATCGTCGCAGAGAAGCTGATCGAATATGACTTCGGCGACAGAAAGGCGAAAGTCGAATTCACGCCGAGCGAAGGTGGCATTGCGTTGCGCGTCACCTTTGACGCGGAAACCACGCATCCGGTCGAGCAACAACGAAGCGGCTGGCAGGCGATCCTCGATAGGTTCGCCCGCCATGTTGAAACCAAGACGGCGCACTAACGCTTAGTAGCCTGAGGAGAAGCCCTTATGCCCAACACCATCCGCTTGCACCGCGTGCTGCGCGCGCCGCCGGAGCGGGTCTATCGCGCCTTCGTGGACGCCGACGCACTGTGCAAATGGCTGCCGCCGCATGGCTTCACCGCCAAGATGCACCATTTCGACGCCAAGGTTGGCGGCGGCTATCGGATGAGCTTCACCAATTTCACCACCGGCGGCAGTCATTCATTCACGGTGAAATATCTGGAGCTGTCGCCGAACGAACGCATCGTCCACACCGATCAATTCGACGATCCGAACCTTCCCGGCGAAATGCGCGTCACCATCGCGTTCAAGAAAGTCTCGGTCGGAACCGAACTCAACATCGAACAAGCCGGCGTGCCCGACCTCATCCAGCCGGAGGCCTGCTATCTCGGCTGGGGCGAATCCCTCACGCTGCTGGCGCAGCTCGTCGAGCCTGAGATTCCGGGCTGAGGGAGGCCAAGCAATGAGAGAGCTGATCCTGAAAATGTCGATGTCGCTCGATGGCTTCGTGAGCGACATCGACGGCCGCAACACGTGGATGTTCGGCGCCGATCAAGAGGCGAAGGCCTGGAGCGTGGATTACCTTTGGAATGCCGGTCTGCACATCATGGGCAGCAACACCTTCCTCGGCATGGCCTCCTGGTGGCCGACCTCCGTCGATCAGTTCGCGCCGCCGATGAACCAGATTCCCAAAGCCGTCTTCTCGCGCCAAGGGGCGTCGATCCTTGAACGTGCGAGCAATTCGCCCAGCGCGCAGACGGCGACGCTGCAGCCAGGCGCTGAGAGTTGGGCGGCGGCGTATGTTGCAAGCGGCAACCTCGCGGATGAAATCGCGACATTGAAGGCTCAAGAGGGCAAGGCGATAATCGCTCATGGCGGCGTGAGCTTCGCGCGTTCTCTTGTCGCCCGGGGATTGATTGATCAGTTCGTTTTGCTTGTGATCCCCGTGGCGTTGGGCAAAGGGCAGCCACTGTTTTCTGATTTGCCGACGCCGAAGCCGCTCAAGCTGATCAGCTCACGACCATTTCCGGGCGGCGCCGTGGCACAGATTTATCGGCCTGCGTGAAGCCGCCCAGCGGAATTCTGAAGGAGAAAACGATGACCGATTCCAACGAACGCCTCATGCAAGGCGTCATCCCCTACCTCTCCATCGACGGCGCGCAGGACGCCATCGCCTTCTATCGCAAGGCCTTCGGCGCGCTCTGCCACGGCGATGTGGCGCTGATGCCGGGCACGGAGCGCGTCGCCAATGCGAGTCTCGTGATCAATGGCGGCGTGATGATGCTGTCGGATACGTTCCCGGAAATGGGCCATGCGCCGGCGAAGGCGGGACATGGCTTCACCATGCAACTCGTCGTCAACGACGGCGATCTGTGGTGGAATCGCGCCGTGCAGGCGGGCTGCACTGTGAAAACGCCCTTCGAGAAACAGTTCTGGGGCGACCGCTATGGCCAGTTGCTCGATCCTTTCGGCATCGAGTGGGCGATCAACGAACCAAGCGCGGAAAATCGCGAAATCGCCAAGACTCTGAAACTTGCCTGAGGAGTCCACCATGACCGGCCTGCAACAGAAAGTGCGAACTTGCCTCTGGTTCAACGGCAACGGCCATGAAGCGGCGGCGTTCTACGTCTCGCTGCTGCCCGACAGTTTCATCGAGCTGGAATTGTACGGCGATCCGCCGCTGGTGGTGGAGTTCACGCTCGCCGGCGCGCCGATGATGATCTTGAACGGCGGCCCTCACTACACGCACACGCCAGCGGCCTCGATCAGCGTGCTGACCAAGGATCAGGCCGAGACGGATCGCCTGTGGAACGCGCTGATCGAAGGCGGCGGCGAAGAAAGCATGTGCGCATGGTTGGTCGATCGCTTTGGCGTTTCGTGGCAGATTGTGCCTGAAGCTCTGCCGCGCTTGCTGATGAGCGAAGATCGCGCTGCTGCATCGCGCGCACGCGAGGCGATGCTCAAGATGCGCAAGATCGACATTGCCGCGCTGGAGGCGGCGGCGCGCGGATAACCTGACTGAGGAGAAGCAAAATGACTTATGTCGATGGGTTCGTCGTACCCGTGCCAAAAGCCAAGAAAGAGGACTACCGGCGCATCGCCGAAGAAGCGGCGCCCGTGTTCAAGGACTACGGCGCGCTGGCGGTGGTCGAAACCTGGGCCGACGACGTGCCGAAGGGCAAGACCACCGATTTCTACATGGCGGTGAAATGCAATGACGACGAGACGGTCGTGTTCTCCTGGATCGTCTGGCCAGACAAGGTCACGCGCGATGCCGGCATGGCCAAGGTGATGACCGATCCGCGCATGCCGAGCGACATGTCCACGATGCCGTTCGACGGCAAGCGCATGATCGTCGGCGGCTTCGAGACGATCGTGAACGCCTGAACAACAAAGCGGCGGCCCCCTATTGTGAGGCCGCCGCTCATGTTGCCGACCGTGCGAACCGGCTATTCGCCGTCGTAAAGGACTTCCCAGGTGTGGCCGTCAGGATCGGTGAAATAACCGGAATAGACGCCATCATCGTCCGACGCCGCCACGGTCTGCGCGCCGGCGCGCTGCGCCTGCGCCATCACCGCATCGACCTCGCCTTTGCTTTCGGTGAAGTAGCTGATGATGGTCTCCGCCGCGCCGCGTGCGGCGGGGCGATGGCCTAGGCGCTCGACATAGGTGCCGAACTCGCTGCGGTTCAGCAGCACGAGATAGACGCCATCGAGATCCAGCGCGGCATGGTCCTCGTCCTGCTCTTCGATCGCCAGGCCAAGACCGTCGCGGTAGAATGCGATCGACTTCTGCAGATCGTCGACCGGAATCGTGACGCAAGAAATCGCTGCGGGCATCGCCTCACCTCCAAAGACGCGTTGTGCGCCATCGCATCGAGGAGTGAATCGATTTGGCGAGGGGCACAAGGCGCAACACGGCGGGCTGGGCCCGCTCTCCACCGTCGCGTCGGCAGACGGGTTGCGGTCCGTCCGGCGCGACGCGCCGGCGCTGCCCCGCGCCGCCGCTGCGAGCGCCTCGCCGCGGCTCGCGGCATTTCCCCTGAAAGGCGAATTTTACCTTTGATTTCATGGATTAAGCTGTGTCTTCCGTGCATCGTCCGGCGGTAATCATGAATGCGGCGGGGGGTGCGGAATTGTGGATTATTGCTGGGCGGCCCATTTGTGGGTCCTCCCAGAACGGGTGATCACACAAGGGGTTCATACCTATGCGTAACTGGATCATCGGCGCTGCGGCCCTCCTGGCCGTTGCGGCGCCGAGCGTCGCCGCAGCCCAAACGGGCTATGTCGGCGTCACATATGGCAATGCCGACGCCGGCGGCGCCGCCGACGAAGATTTCTACGGCGCTGAAGGCGCCGTCGCCTTCGCCGGCTCCGGCTCCATCGTCATCGAAGTCAACGCTGCCTTCACCGACAGCGACGACTCCGACTCCGCCGCCGGTCTGACCGGCCACGTCTACAGCCGCAACGACAGCCACCTGTTCGGCGGCTTTGTTGGCGTCTCCGATTCCGACGACAGCACCACCTGGGTCGCCGGCCTCGAAGCCAACAAGTACTACGACAATTGGACGCTCGCAGGCGCCATCTTCTACGGCAACAACGACGACGTCGACGCTGACGGCTACGGCCTCAACGTCGAAGCGCGCGCCTTCGTCCACGACAACTTCCGCCTGAACGGCAACATCGGCTATGCCAGCGTCGACGCCGGCGCGGGCGACGACGACGTCATGCTCTACGGCGTCGGCGGCGAATACCAGTTCGCTTCCGTCCCGGTCTCGATCGTCGCGGGCTACAACACCGCCGACTTCGACGGCGGCGATGTCGACACCTGGACCATCGGCGTTCGCTACAATTGGGGCGGCACGCTCCGCGATCGCGATCGCAACGGCGCCAGCCAAGCCAGCGTCGCCGGCGTGAGCTCGGTGTTCTAAGCTTTCTGAGTAGGCAACTAAACTTGCAAAGCCCCGGCTTCGGCCGGGGCTTTTTCTTTCAGCCAAGATCGATACCGGCGCGCTCCAGCACCTGCCGCGCGGGATCGAGGAGCGCTCCGTACTTGGCGAAGCGGCCCACGGCGGCGTTCGACATTGGCTGGCGGACCTGCCGCGCGCTCGGTGTGGAGACGCCAGCCGCGTTTTCGTGAAACGCCAGCGTTCGCTCGTCCCAGGGCAACCCGCAAAACTCGAGCAGCGCACGTATGCGCAGCTCCGGCGCAGCAACAAGATCCTCGTATTGCAGCACCATGAAGCGATCAGGCGGAAGCCTGTCGCGCCAACGCTGGATCACGCGATCGAAGACGACGAACTTTTCAGCCGTCGCCGCCAGAGCGTAGACATAGTCAAAATAACGGTCGTCGAATGGGAAAATCTGTTTGTAGTTGCTAAGCACCGAGTCGAGCGGGTGGCGGCGCATGACGATGATCCGCGCATTCGGCAGCGCGCTCAAGATGACCGGCGCAAGATAGAAATTGCTGGGCGCTTTGTCGACGAAACGCGGCGCTGCGCCCGTAAGAGGACGCGTGCTGTCGATGTAGGCGCGCCCCAGCTTAGCCGGATCGACATTTCCCACTTTCGCTAGCATATCTGCATCGAGGGTTGCAGGCGTCTTCGAACCCGACATCAACTTCAACAGAGATACGAAGTTTCCGATCTCGCCGGCCGATGTCACCTGAGGGTGACTGGAGAGAATTCTGTCCGCCAGCGTGGTGCCCGATCGCGGCAAACCGGTGATGAAGATGGGGTCCTGATCGGGGCAACCTGGCTTCTGGCTCGGCTGCACCGCCAAGGCTGCATCGGCGAGCGCCGCATCGTCTTTGGGTCTATAGGGATGGAGCTGCCGGCGGCGCTGTTTCGCCCGATCCAGCCAATGGAATGATCTCGGCAAATCGCCAAAATCTTCGTACGTCTTGGCGAGTGCGTGACCGACATGGAGCGTGCGCCACCCGTCCGGATCGGGCAGCGCGAATTGGCGTTCAAGTTCGGGGATGTCGTTCTGGAGGACGCTCTGTTTTTGCAATTGCACGAGCGCATGACGCGCCCGGAAGTTCAGGCCTTCGATCTTGAGCGCGTCAGCATAATTTCGCGCCGCCGCTTCAAACTCGCCCATATATTCCTGAGTCACGCCCAGTTCGAAACGGAAATGCGTTTGTCCGGGGTCAAGCCTGCAAACCTGTTCGAACTGAGCGAGCGCGGATGGATAATCGCCGCTAATGCGATATGCCATTGCGGCGCCATAGACGGCGCGCGCGTCGTTTGGGTTCTCCTTGACCGCATGCGCCGCAAGCGAGCGCATGGCTGCGAACCGGCCAACCAGTTTAGCAACTTCCGCGTCACTCATGATGCGCGCATTCACGTCGCCTTGCGCTTGCGGCGGCCGAGTCCCTCCTTCTGAAATCGAGCAACTCGAATCTCAGCTGGCAGGTATTCCGCTCGAAAACGGCATCCAGGGCAGGTCAAACTTTGGGGCGTCGAGATCGTAATCTTGCTTTCTTGTGGCACCGGATCATCCTTGACCCGATATCCGGCCCCGCACCCCTTGCAGAACACGACAACGTAGTACTTCCCGAGCTCTCTTGGCTTCATCGCGCGCCTCCCGTGACCAGCCTAGGCCAGGGTCCGGTACAATGCATGTCGCGACGGCGCAAACCGGAGCCAAAAGCGTTGCTGGCCAGCCACGCTTGAGGCTGCGTAGTCGCCCGGGCCGCAGCACCCCATTGAAGCGTAGCGGCCAGAAAAACTATGTTGCGATTCGGGAAATCGGCCGGCTGTGGTCGAGCGGGAACTAGAGGAAAAATTACATGAAATTCAAGATGTTTGCGGGCGCGGCTATTGCTGCGCTGATGACCGCCGGCGCCGCTCACGCGCAGAGCGGCCATGTGGGCGTTGGCTTCCAAACCGCCGACGCTGGCGGCGGCTCGGAGGTCGACTCGACCGCCGTGGATGGCGCCTTCCTGTTCACTGACAATTTCCAGGTCAACGCGGCCTACGCCTCGCTTGAAGGCGACGCCGACGCCTGGGGCATCGACGCCTTCCTGTTCAACCGCAGCGAAACCGGCGCCTTCGGCGGCTTCATCGGCTACCAATCTCTCGACCTGGGCGGCAGCTCGACGGCCGATGGCTGGAACATCGGCCTGCTCGGCCAAATGTATTCCGGCAACACCACCTGGTCGGGCCAATTGGGCTACGCCGATACCGAGAGCGACATCAGCATTCTGCATCTCGACGGCGAAGCGCGTCACTTCTTCAGCGACAACTTCTCAGCCCAGGCCAACCTCGGCTTCGGCAACATCGACATCAGCGGCGGCGGCGACGGCGATTTCTGGAGCGGCGGCGTGGGCGCCGAGTGGCAATTCACCGGCGCGCCGATCAGCATCTATGGCGGCTGGCAGCACGTCGACTTTGACGGCGGCGACGTCGACACCCTCGGCGCTGGCGTCCGCTGGAACTTCGGCGGCGGCACCCTGCTCGAGCGTAATCGCTCGGGCGCGAGCTATCGCCGTGCGGTGCCGAGCTTCTTCGAACTGCTCGTCGGCGGCGGCAACTCGAACTACACGCCGCGCTAAGCCTCAACAGGGGTTGCAGATTAGGGGCCGCTCTCGCAAGAGAGCGGCCCTCTTCTTTTGGAATGCGAGGAAGACATTGGAGGGCGCGCCGGTCATAATGACCAGCCAAGGTGGTTCGGCATGGCTGACCAGGATTTTGCGCCTCGCCTGCATGTGCTGCTCGCCCGCAGCGCCAACACGGCGGTAATCTTCCGGCGCGGGCCATCGAAGCGCATGGCCACGTTTGGCTGGGATCGCGCCACCGATGAGATCAAGGTCGGGCAATGGCTGAAGGGCCGCATCTATGAGCGTCGCGCCGATCTTTCGCCGGACGGCAAGCACCTCATCTATTTCGCCTTCAACGGAAAACGCCGCAGCGAAACCGGCGGCTCATGGACGGGCGTGTCGCGCGCGCCCTATCTCGCTGCGCTCGATCTCTATAGCGCGATGGGGTGCTGGGAAGGCGGCGGGCTTTTCATCGACGACAAACGCTATTGGCAGAACAACCGCTATTTCGGCGACGACGATATACTGCGCCACAATAGCGGCCTCATCCGCGATTCCGACGCGCGCCCGGCGCAGCAATTCGGGGCCGAATGCACCGGCGTCTATTATCCGCGGCTCCTGCGCGACGGCTGGACATTGGTCGAGCGCGACCGCAGCGATCGCTGGAACAAGTGGACCATTTTCGACAAGCCGCTCGCGCGCGACTGGGTATTGCGCAAGATCGCCAACGAGCAAGTCGATCACCCGCCCGGCAAGGGCTGCTATTGGGACTATCACCAGCTGCGCAACACCAAGAGCGGCGCGGAGATCGACCTGCCGGACTGGGAATGGGCCGAATGGGATCGCGGCGCTTTGGTGTGGGCCGAGCACGGCAAACTCTATCGCGCACCACTGCCCGATGATGGCGCGCTAACGCCCGCGCTCATCCACGACTTCTCCGATTACAAATTCCAAGCCATCAAAGCCCCGTACGAAACCGACGGCGAAGACGCGCCGATGTCTACGAAGGCGCGCAAGCGCAAAGCGCGGAAAGATGCGAAGCGGGAGAAGGTGGGGCGGGCGTGAGCTTGCTGCACGCCGACACAGCTAAAGTGAAACGATTTTAGACGGTCCTGGCCACGCGGAACCCGATGTTGCTGACGCGGTGCACAGACTCGTACCCGCCAGCGTTCGCAGAACGGAGAATCTCCGGATCGCTGTTCCAAGTACCACCGCGAAGGAAGTGCGCCGAGCAACTTGAATAGTAACAGTCCTCGACCCATTCCCAGACATTGCCATGCATGTCATAGAGCCCGAACGCATTGGGCTGAAACGACCCGACGGGCCGGGTTCTATCGTCGGTGCAAGCGGAGAAGTTCGCGCCGTTGCGCGCGTTCTGGTCGCACACCGGATCGGAATCGCCCCAGGAAAAATTCGTCGTCGTTCCAGCGCGCGCCGCGTATTCCCATTCCTCGGACCTAAGCAGGCGGTAGCGCTGGCCGGTGCGCTGGCTCAGCCATTGCACGTAAGCTTGCGCGTCGTTCCAGCTGACATTGATCACCGGGCGGTTTCCGCGGCCCCAGCCTCGATCATCTGGCCTGTAGCCATTGCAGCCACCTGCGGCAACGCACGCATCCCATTGCGCGAACGTGACCTCGTAACGGCCTACAGCATAGGACTGACCGGGGATGCGCACCATTTGCGGGCAAATGTCGGGGCAATCGCGAATGATGTTTCCGGTTTGCGCAACAGGTTGCTGCGGCGGCGTCTGAGTTGGTGCGGAAGGCGGCGCCGTATCGTGCTGCCCTTCCACCGCCGGCGCTGAACCATCCGCCACATCAGTCTCTTGCGGCACACTCGCCGCACCTCCCTCCGCCGCCACCTGCTCCTGCTGCACGCCTTGCAGCAACGCCGGTGCGAAGCGCCAGGCGCCGTAGCCCAAAGCGAGCAGCGCCAGTGCGGCGCCGATCCAGAGCGGTGCGCGGTTTGGTCCGCGTTCGCGCGTGGGCGCTGGCGCTGACCCCGCGCTCTTGCCGCCGATTTTGCTCAGATCGATGATGCCGGTGTTGACGCTGGCGCGGATCGCGGCCGCCAGGCGCTCCACGTCATCGTGAAAATCCGGATCGCGGCGGATGATCGCCGCGTTGCGGCGCAAGAGCGGCCGCATGTTCTCCGGCACTTCCTCGCCGCGCGGCATGCGCGCACCGTTCACGAGCACCGGCACCACAAGCAGCCCAGGCGTTGCAAGCGCCGTCTCTATCTCGGTGCGCACCCAATCGTGATCGTCATCGATTCGGCGCTTGCCGCTTTCGTCGCGCGAGTCGAGCCAATGCGGCCCGATCAGAACCAAAGCCACGCGGCAACGCGGGAGCACGGTCTTGATGTAATCGCCGAAATCGACGCCGGGGCCGATATTGTCGACATCCTTGAACACGCGCTGGCGCCCGAAGCGCTGCGCCATGGCGTCATAGATGCGCCCTGCAACATCGGCGGTGTCGTCGCGCCGATAGCCGATAAAGATCGCTTCCCCCGCCATGGCCCTGTCCCGCCAAGCTCCGTCGCACACACGCTAGGGTAGCCAGCGCAGACAAACCGGCAAGCAAAAAGGGCCGCCCTCGCGAGCGGCCCTTTCGCATTTTGGTATCGCGTCGGCGCTTAGGCGCGCAGCTTAGCCAGCACTTCGGCGCTCACTGCCTTCGGCACTTCTTCGTAATGGCTGAATTCCATCACGTACGAAGCGCGGCCCTGTGAGAACGAACGCAGTGTGTTGACGTAGCCGAACATGTTGGCGAGCGGGACCATCGCGTTGATGATGGTGGCGTTGCCGCGCATGTCCTGACCTTGGATCATGCCGCGCCGCGAGTTCAGATCGCCGATCACCGAGCCGACATACTCTTCCGGGCTCGTCACCTCGACCTTCATGATCGGTTCGAGCAGGCGCGGATCGCCCTTTTCCTTCAGTTCGCGGAAAGCGGCCTGCGCCGCGATCTGGAAGGTCAGCACGTTGGAGTCGACGTCGTGGTATTTGCCGTCGACCAGACGCGCGACCACGTCGATGACCGGGAAGCCGGCCAGCAGGCCGTTTTCCTTGGCCATGTTCAGGCCCTTTTCGACGCCCGGCACATATTCCTTCGGCACGTTGCCGCCGACGATCTTGTTCTCGAACTTGAAGCCCGAGCCCGGTTCGCCAGGCTCGAACTCGATCTTCACTTCGGCGAACTGGCCTGAACCGCCGGTCTGCTTCTTGTGCGTGTAGAGAATGGTGGCGGCGCGGCCAAGCTTCTCGCGGTACGCAACCTGCGGCGCGCCGACATTGGCTTCGACCTTGTAGGTGCGGCGCAAGATGTCGATTTTGATGTCGAGATGGAGTTCGCCCATCCCCTTGAGGATGGTTTGACCGGACTCCTGGTCCGTCGACACGCGGAAGGACGGATCTTCCGCAGCGAGCTTCGCCAGCGCAACGCCGAGCTTTTCCTGGTCGGCCTTCGACTTCGGCTCGACCGCCACTTCGATGACCGGCTCCGGGAATTCCATGCGCTCGAGAATGACCGGCTTCTGCGGATCGCAGAGCGTGTCGCCGGTGCGCACTTCCTTGAGGCCCGCGAGCGCCACGATGTCGCCGGCGTAGGCTTCCTTGATGTCTTCGCGGTTGTTCGCGTGCATCAGCAGCATGCGGCCGGCGCGCTCCTTCTTGTCGCGCGTCGAGTTCAACAGGCTGTCGCCCGCGTTGAGCACGCCCGAATAGATGCGGCAGAAGGTGATCGTGCCGACGAACGGGTCGTCCATGATCTTGAAGGCGAGCAGCGATAGCGGCTGGCTGTCGCTCGACTCGCGCACCAGTTCCTTCTCGGGGTCGTCCATGTCGACGCCCTTGATCGCCGGGCGATCGGTCGGCGCCGGCAGATAATCGACGACCGCATCGAGCAGAGGCTGTACGCCCTTGTTCTTGAAGGCCGAACCGCAGAGCATCGGATACCAGGCCGCCTTCTGCACCGCGAGGCGGATCAGGCGCTTCAACTCTTCCTTCGAGGGTTCCTCGCCTTCGAGGTACTTTTCCATCGCCGCGTCGTCCATTTCGACGGCCGCTTCGACGAGGGCGGCGCGATACTCTTGCGCCTTGTCCTTCAGATCGTCGGGAATATCGACATAGTCGAACTTGGCGCCGAGGCTCTCATCCTTCCAGATGATGGCGCGCATCTCGACCAGGTCGACGACGCCTTTGAAGCCTGACTCGATGCCGATCGGCAGCTGCAGCGGCACCGGGCGCGCGCCCAGACGCTTCTTGATGTCTTCGACGCACATGTAGAAGTCGGCGCCGGTCTTATCCATCTTGTTGGCGAAGATGATGCGCGGGACTTTGTACTTGTCGCCCTGGCGCCACACGGTTTCGGTTTGCGGCTCGACTCCCTGGTTGCCATCGAGCACGACGACGGCGCCGTCGAGCACGCGCAAGCTGCGCTCGACTTCGATGGTGAAGTCGACGTGGCCGGGCGTGTCGATGATGTTGAGGCGCTTGCCGTTCCAGAACGTCGT